>CERI01112488.1_pt1 | contig 24734 bp, 27 predicted proteins | sample 350261 | NCBI WGS metagenome assembly CERI01 (sample SAMEA2620979, study PRJEB7988) | marine metagenome | isolation source: saline water (ENVO:00002010), including
GTATGCGTGGTTGGAAATGGGGGGTGGAGAGACGTCTCCGGTGATTGAATACGTTACCAAACAAAGCGATGAAATCGATTTACGACTATTAAACATAAATGGTACTGAAGGATTAGCAACCGTATCTAATTTTATGCCATATTCATACAATGCAACTGAATATCGTTACATAATACATCCATACTCTCCAGTATATAACACATGGGAAGGAGACCAGCAAGCGAACACACTATGGACGAATCAATATTCGTCGTTATTAACATATAACAAAAATCAAGTATATTTGAATGATATTCATATGACTACAAATATGGAAGCAAATGTGGCCTATGATTTGGTGGTGTATATGAAAACCGATGATCAACACGTGTTTACAAAACGTATGTTACAAAAAGATGCACCTTCTATTAAAACGTTAGAACCATTTGCAGATTATTCTTATTATAGAAATGAGGACGACTTGTACCCCAAGATACATAAAATAGATGAGCAAATTTCACATGTTTCGTTATTCATGCCAGAGTCCTTCGAAGGATTTAATTTTGGTTATATCGTATACACTTACAATCCTATCGAATCGGATTTGTCTATTATGGATGTTTCTACCATGATTACGGAGTCGTCCATGTATTATTCAAAAAATACAGAAATATTACGTTCTATCTTTTTGAAGAATGATTCTATAATGTATAATGTTTTATTAGTGATGAAAACTACGAATGGTGACATAGCATACAATCATATTACACAAGATATTGCTCCAGCGATATTATCCACTGTATATGTGATTTGAAATCGGATTATTGTTCAAAAAAATCATCATGATTAGATACTTCAACAGTAACCGTAGAAACATTGTCTATATCATCATCATGGACAAGAGTTTTTGCGATTGATTCCAATTCTTTCAAGTCGTTTTCGACAAGTTTAGAAAGGTCTCTCACATATTGTTTGTTTAATTCGCGTTTTTTATTCTCGAATTGTTTTAGACGGTTATGACATTTCTTTGCACGTTTTGTTATTTTATTTAGATCAATAGAATTATACACGCGTAAGGGTTTTAGGGTGAACATCGTTTATTAAAATAAATATAGATATTAAAACGGAATTTAATCCGTAAATGAAACCACTGCTGAAAGTATCACCGTATATTAAATTAGGGTCATTTGGTACACGTTTAGCATTGGGGTCTATGAAAAAAGGTAACAAACAAGCCTATGCGAAATGGATAAAACAAGAATTAACTAACCTTGGTCCAGCTTATATTAAGATAGGACAAGTAGCATCAACACGTAAAGATATTTTTCCGATCCATATTACGGAAGTACTGGAAACTCTACAAGATAATGTAAAGGAAATTGAATTTACATACATGGATGAAGTTTTTAAAGATGAATTCGGTGTATCTAGTCAAAATTATTTCAACTACATCAACACGACACCAATTGCAACAGCTTCTATCGCTCAAGTATACATAGCCGTGATGAACAATGGTAAGAATGTGATAGTAAAAATTCAAAAACCGGGATTGTTAGAATGCGTAAATGAAGATTTAGATGTCATTCAAAAAACGTTATCATTGTTACCAAAGAATATGAAAATGATTACAGATCTATCATTGATTGTGAATGAAAGTGTGAACAATTTGATTACAGAATTAGATTTTAAAAATGAAATGAATAATATAACTGATTTTCGAAACAAATTTGAATCATTTAATAATATTAATATACCACGTGTATATGAAAAAGCGGGTAAAACAAAAGTGTTAATTATGGAATATCTTCCCGGAATTAAATTGAATAAGTTAAACGGAACAAATCATGAAGCGATATCAAACGAATTGATGACTGTATTTTTACAAGGTTTGTTACAATACGGTTACGTACACGCAGATCCTCACGGAGGAAATATTGCCGTTTCCAAAGAAGGACAAATTATTTTGTACGACTTTGGTTTGGTTGGAAGATACGATCAATCCATGATTGATTCTTTTCGTACAATGGTACGATGTTTTATGTGTTATCAAACCAATGAAATGATTGATTGTGTGTTACAAAATGAAATTATATACATGTACGAATCCAAACATGCACGAAAACATTCAGACTTGACGCCTTCAGAATATGTTGTATTGTATAATCTCACACAATATTTATTTGAATATTCGAAAACAACGGACATAAACGTGATTTTCAACAAGTTAAAAAACGATCCTTATATCAACTCATCTAGTATGCCTTTTTACTTTAATTCAAATATGGTGTTATTATTCAAAACGTTTACAACGTTAGAGGGTGTTTGTAAAGGACTTAATGATAACTTTTCGTATACAAATTTATATACGAGTATTCTTAGGAATATCATTGATATTGAATTTATAAATACAAAGATCATTACAGATATTGATATTCTTATGAAAAATAACGGAGATACATCAAAAACCGAATACGTTAACACAGCAAAAATGAATGTAATGAACGATAAAGTAATATCTCAAAACAAAATAATTTACATTCTTATCATAACAACAATCATAGAATTAATTCTTTTTTAACTTAAAGAACTCAATAATATTGAATTATAGAATCATGGCGAGATTGTATGTTGTACACGGTGCCGACAACGAATTTTTACAAGATGTGCGTGTTAATGCAATCGAAGATCAATATTTGATTACTATTCAAAATGATAATAACCAATTTTTACGAGCTCATTCAAATGAAAAAGAATTATATTGGGACTATAAGGTGGATGGATGGTTAAATTATTTTTCATTTGATCGAGCAACAAATCGTTTGAAGACAATATTCAATAAATATGTAAAGTATGATGAAAAACATGGATTTCTACAATATTCAGATCATTGTCGTTCTGATATAGAAGGAACCGTATTTTTATACGGGTGTATTGAAAACAAGAGTGAAAAAGAATTTTATAGTATTACTAATAAAAGAAAATAGATGATTGCTAATATCATATTTATAATTCATTTGATATTACTTATTTACATGGTTGTGTTTCCGTTTACTACAAAAGATTCTTTTCAATTGTTTTTTCATGCAATATTATTAGGATTTATTATGTTACATTGGTTAATGAATTCAGATACTTGTGCGTTGACAGAAATTGAATTCTGGTTTAGAAAAAGATTTACTAACGGGTTTTCGGATAAAAGAGGAGATACATTCTTTGGTAAATTGATATCACCTATATATAACATCCAATTAATAGAAATATACAAATTAACAATATTATTAACATTGTTTACGATTCATAAAGGAGCGACATATTATTAAAATGCATTACCATAATAGTTTTGTAATGTTTTATTTTTATTGTTGTTTGAGGGACTTATCTTTTGTTTTTTAGGAAACCATTTCACGAGCCGATGTAAATCACCATAATTAAAGTCGCCAATAATATAACCAAGTATCATAGCGATATATACAATAATAAGTGTTATAAATATAGTTGGTGGATGGATTGAAAATACAAGATTCATTATACTTATATTAATGAATATTATTTTTTATTAGGGAACTATGTATTTAAAATATAATATTCTGCATTTATAATGCGTAGATGTTTTCTTAACATCGTGTTATGAATAGATTCTGTGATACGTACATGCAAAGGTTCATCCTTTTGAATAGTTCCATCTACCCATAACACCATTCCTTCAACGTATTTGTAATCAACAAATTCACTATCAGACAACCCTGGATAGTTATGACGACTCAAGTCGTTTTCCCTAATAATTTCGTCTTTAGTAGCCCAACGATAATGTTTGATAGCATCAGATATGCTTTCATCATGATCATACAAAAATTGTTCATAAGAATCTGTATCTAATGTATTCGAAGTCCATAAGAACAAAACTTGTGCTTGTACGTTTATATTGCTTACATTTTCTGGGATATTACGTAAATATAAATGAAAATCAATATTACCATTTGTAAAAAAATCATCTTCTAATGTGTGTACGTTTGAACTACAACTTAATATATAAGTGTTTGTATCAAACATCATTCCTGCGTTCACATGATGACCTAAAGTAGGAGGTGTAGATTCGATTTTAAAGTACGGTACCTTTAACCAAATGATACTTGTATCCATGTAATTGTATGCGATGTTGCTCGTGATATTTAATGTAAGTATGTTTGATTCCAATGTCGGTATTATCTGATACCAACGATTTGATTCGTAATCGATATTGGACACGTCTATGAATTCGTCCACTTGAACACCGTCGTATGTAAATTGAATAGAAAGAATTTCAGATTTTTGAAATATATGGGTTGGTAAATTTATTTGATAATAACTTATATTTCCATTTTCTGAATCTATGTAACTATCAGGTAATATATATGTTTCAATTTCTTGCTGAATTTGAGCGTAATTAGAATGTTCGTGTAAATAGGTGACTAAACGTTGTGATAATGCTATATCATATATTGTGAAATCATAGATGTAACCATCTTTTATATTTCCAAACTCGAAATATTTCGACGGGGAAAGTGGATTGATTTCGAAATTTTGAGTGTGTTTTTCACCATTTATGTAAATAATCGCATTCGAATTATAAATATTCACTAAACATAAATGATACCATGTTTCGTATACAAAAGGATATACGTAATCCGAACCGGTAATATTAGATGTATCTTGAATGATATATTCATTAGAATTCGCATTAATATTCATATGGAATGAATAATCATCATTAGTAGAACGATTCAATTTATATGTAATCGTATCAATATTTGCTATAACATCTTCATCATTAATGTTACTAACATAAAACCACAATTCGAATGATATATTACCAGATGAATAATCTAAGTCTTTGTCTATTTGTATCAGTTTTGAAATAACATCCACTTCGTTCGTATACTTATTATTAGATGGATTGGTAGGATTTCGTATCGGTATATTCGTATATCTATAATATATATGTTCGTTGACAATATGATGTATTTTTTCTGACGTAACGTGTTTTGATAATGAGAATAATATGTTTTCTGATAAAGAAGATTGGATCATATTATCTTGTACGTCAAGCTTGAATATGGATACGTATTCGTGTGGAGTGACGGGTTCAAACATATATTGACGAATCATATCTCGATTGGTGTATACATTTGCATGTAAAGTTGTAGGGTACAATGAACGATCCTCCACACCATCGTCGTAAATGGTGACATGTACGGGATAGTCCCAATGTGTAAAATCTAAATTTCGTAGATTTTGATTATGTACGTTTGAATTGAAGTTATAAGCATGATTGATAATCTCAAAGGATTCAAAACCATAATTATTTTCATTTGTTAAATTTAATTCGATTAAATATTGTACGTCAAATGTATGTATAGGTTCTTGGACTTTATACACTGGATAAGTGGAGACAAAATGTGTTACATTTGAATGATACAAAATATTTGCATTATATTCATGTTTAATTTGAGCTCGTAATAAATCAATATGGTAGTTTGCATATTCATTCAATGGGCGTCCTATATTGATGTAATGTGGTACTAATTGTTGTAAATTTTCATCCACACGTAAATGTGTTATTGTTTGTGAATGTATTTGATGAAACGGATCATCTGCAAATACACCACCTTCCAACAAAATAAACTGAATATTTAAAAATGCTTGTGTTTCACATTGATATTTATTTGTGTATGGCTCTATCAGAACTCGAATACAGTAATATTTTTCATGATCTAACTTTTGTGTTATTTTACCTAGATTGTGAAATGTATTATCATAAACTAGATTCACCTCAAAATCGTTGTATATCCTATTTGTGTAATACACATCAGTCGGTAGAACTAATGTATGTTTTTCAATCGGCACGTTCCAATACGCATCATCAAAGAAAGCATGATAAACATCGTTGTATGGTTGCCTGCTAATCATATCAGGTCTGTATCTATCATTATATTGATAAAAATTTGAATCATTGACATTGGAATTAATTTGAGGCCCGGCGGATCTCAACTGAATAGATATATATTCTTTATCAGATTCTTCATTTTGTAAACCAATCAATTCAATATCCGTTGTTTTTAATAATTTACATTTGAATTTAACTTCCAGACAAGATGAAAAATCCATGTTTTTCATATATTCTGTGTCGGCCATATATTGGATATGAGGATGTAGATGAGTAGAACATCGGTCTCTTTTCAATATAAGATGTAAACCGTCATGATAAACGTTGAATACATTACCAATATTATCATCTAAAAGATTACCGATAATATAATCGTCGAATGTAAGTGGATATAAACTCGTTATTTTTTCTACCTTTTGAAAGCTTTGTGTAGATTCGACAACCTTTGGATTGTTTACAGAAATATCAATGGTCGTAAATACTGAATCCGTCGAAAAATATGTACGTGCCTGAGTAGGTAGTCTATTTATTTCCATATTTGACAAAAATTGTATTGTTTCTAAAATTATATCATGCATAGAATTATCATGAGGTTGTGACAAAAACCCCTCTTCGACATGATTGAAACGAGTCACACGTATATTTGACCAATCAATTTCATTTAACGATGAAACATTTCCAAACATGATTTCTCGTATGTTTGTATCATAATTTCCGTCAAACGTTATATTTGTACGATCTAGGGTTATACGATCAACTGAATAAGCTGGATCAAAATCATATTCAATGTTTGCGAATATACGAAATGGAATTGAATTGATTTTATAAATTTTATTATCTGAATGTTTTTTCACATAACCATATACACCGACCATTTTTGTATTGTCATAGTCAACATCGGAAGGTTTGACAGACGCGTTTACATACAAACAACATGTGTATTTACCAGGTTCCATTAACATTTGCGTATTATATTCAAGTGCATTGTATTGTATATTATTTTTACTTACTCCTATGATGGGCCAATCGACAAATATAGGAAAACCTGGAATTTTATATATACCTGAATTATTGTTGTTTTTTATAAACATATATACGGATGGAACTGAACCTGTTAATTGTTGGGTATAATTTTCAATTTCTACTTTAAACAAACGTTCAGGTAGATCAAATGTTGATGATATTTGATTATAATATTTGACGAGATCGAGAGTAACTCGATAAATGAGATAATAATCGTTACCGCGTACAAATGGATCGTACTGAAACTTATCAGATTCCGTTTCTTGATAATATGGTTCTTCATCCCAAAAATCAGGATTAAAATCACCAGTCGTGTCGGTGTGATTTATGACAAATACAAATTCTATATTTGACATGTTATTCGTATCAATCATCGTTTCGATATTGATAAACCTTTCAAATGTTATTCGTAAACAATTATTTTCAACCTTCGTGCTAGTTTCACACCCGACATTCAAATCTTTTTGATTATCCACACCCATATTTTGCATCATATGCGAAAATAACGAATAAACATCATTCATGGGATTCGTTAATTCATAATTCATAAAGAATAACATTGGAGGCGTCATATCTGTATGAATTTGTTCGGATGTTGAATTTTGTGATATTTCATTTACTTGAAATTGAAAATGTTCGTCGAGAAATGAATATTTTGCTTCGTTTTCGAAATTTATATTACTAGATTCTAAGAAATGAGAAAGTCCATGCCAATTCGAATTGACCGTAATCATGTCAAAATCATTAATATTTGAATCTAATAATAATGTTTGTGTTTCTGAATTTGATTCAATGATTAACAGATTATTGTCGATATTCTTAATGACATACTCTGTATCTTTAACTATTTTTGATTCTAAAGAAAATCCTTTTTTATTATAATTTTGAGAATCGTAATTCCATACATCTATATTACCACTGGTATCATCATTATTGGAAGTTATACAAATAAAACTTTGTAAATGACGTTGTTGATCATATGTTGAAATATTCCATAAATAAATACCTAATGTAACTTGGTCATCCATAGTTTTCTCGAATTCAATATTAAATCGTGATTGTATTGATGTGTTGTTGAGCGCATATCGTATACCACCTTCTTCGAATGAAAAAAATTCAGAACTTTGAGCATTGCCAAGTAATTTGGGTTTATTATGTATCTTAACTGGATTATGCACGTACGTTCTATTATCAATATATTCAATCACGTTCTCTTTTGATGTACGCATCATAGGATATCTTGCATCCAATTCAAATATAGACCATTCCCAAAGAATGGAATATAAATGAATATTTGACGTATACTTCTTAGTTACATCGTCCAAATACTGATTGACTGTATCATCCGTCATAATCATTTCATCATGTAAAAACCAATTTATTTCAGAAAACAATAATGATGAATCGAACAAAACAATATCTTTTGTCGAACACATTAATGGTTCATTTGCTGATATCTTTATTATTGTGTTTGAAGTATCTTGAACAATCACATTATTTTTAATCGTATCCATTCTCATGCATAATGAATACATACTATTTTCATAAACCACACCAAAATACAGCGCGTGTATAGTTACATTTTCATGTAATGCATCCGTTGATATATGAAGTTGTTTTTCAAAATATCTATTACCGTTGAATACTAGATACATGTATGGAACGTTTTTACCGAGTTCATTTTTTGTTTGAACTTCAACCCCGAATAAAGGTATATTTGTTGTCATATAATGAACAGAGCGGTCGACCATTTCACCAATAATAAAACCATTATTTGGATTTGTTTCAAATTTAAACACAATAACACCACCCATGTTGACGTCTGTGCCATGATACGATTTTTTATATTTCAATGATAAAGGTGTGGCGATTTTGAATAAATTGTACTGTTGTTGATCTGAATATTTATATTCGCCCACGTAAAAATGAATTCTCGATCGAGTATTCATATAATCCACCAACATGTCGTTTACACCGTCGTTTACACCAACGTGAACGTTGTAAGTAGTTTGATTATCTAGTTTTCCAAAGAAACAAAATGGATTTAAAATATCTAATTGTATTTTTTCACGAATGACTCGAGTATATTGTACTGTATCTGGTATAAATACTGCCTGAATATAAGGTTCTGACCATATTTTATTTAATAAAATCTCGAATAAATCCAATTGTGTATTATCTTGATTACTCACTATCTTGACGAGATCCCATCCAGATGGTTTAAAGATCTGTATTTTGGTCTGTTTGACTCCATTGATATAAATGTTCACAAATGGAATATTTACATTTACTACAATATCACTATATACAGTGTTATACGTGTCGGTGGTCGTTATTTCAATAACAGATTTAGTTTCGTGTTCTTGTGCATTGACGGACACAAATTCTAAGTTGTTATATTCACGTTTTATACACCAACTAGAAAATGATCTAATGGATGTATCTTTTTCCACGTTACCACCGTATATCGTCCAATTATCTGTCATTCTAGTTTTTAAACGGATTGCAAATTGATTTACATACTGTGTTTCGCTCAAACGTTTTGCTAAAAATGTATTGTTATTTAAAACAATACCTGAACTTGTAGAAGTATTATAATTATATTTCTTATTTTGATTCCATTTTACAACAGATTTATTTGCAATAGTTCCATAATATTGCGAATCAATATTTGAATAAAATTCCAGTGTACTATCCGTACTTTTTACGTCAATCATATCATGTAACGTGTTACGAAATCCGTATTGTAGAAAAGTAATATCAGGAAACAATACGAATTTCTCACTATTTAATATCTGTTGTACTTTATCGGGGCTCCATAAATGTCCTATTTTAATTGTTACATGGTCGAATATTGTTTTACCACCAGACCCCCCATGCATTTGTACGGTTTTCCAAGATCCTAAAGTTGCAAGTACTTTAGTATAATGTATGTCCGATACATTAGCCACAGCTTCACCATTTACATAAAATATAATCTCTGGTTCTTGTTTGTGTATATCAATTGTGAATACAAAATCGTTCATATATTTTGTCAAATGTTCACGAATATTAGGAGTTTCAAAAATGGTTTGGTATTCAATCATATGCGTATGATTTGAAAATTTGAGAACGTCGTTATCTAAATAAAAACTCCAGGCATCTTTTCCTTCTACGTACCAATGTTCTTCTTCGTTATATGCACGGACTCGAACAGACAAATATTTACTTATATAATAGGAGTCAGAATCCGCTTCATCAATATCAGAATAATTATAACTAAATACAGACCCAGCTTGCAACAATTGTTGTGTGGTTATCATTTAAATAATATACTTATATTTTTTGAAATGTTTTTATCACGAAGTTGTTTCGGTATACCTTTTAGGAAATGATTTATATAAATTGTGTTGAATATTTGGAACATCGTTTAATACCGAAGGACCTTCCTTCATATATAAAACAGCTTTTGCATATGCTTTATCCGGCCATAAATGTCAAAAAATAATATTCCAATTAATTGTCATATATAATTAGCATATCCAAATGGTTATGGATAAATAAAATAATAAAAAATTGTCATCTTTGTTTATATATGGACAACGCCTTTCGAACAACAGACTCGAAACGATCATCATTTAATAATATAACCCAACAATTTGTGAACAATTCACTCATTTCCTGTTTACTTTGAATAATTTTCTCGCTTAACCACAATTGAATTTGTTTCACAAATTGATCTATGGTGGTTACAACATACATACTCTCTTCGTTGGACATCGACTTGTCCATATACACAACTGTATTTGTATCCAACACAATACAAGACACTTCATCGTTGTTTGTACCTCGTAACAATTTGGTGATCATCCATATTAAAGCGTCTATGGGACGAACGTCTTCTTTTTCATTCACGGATAGATAAATATTACTAAAATATTTTTGTAAACATAAATACAGATCAATGGTTATCGTAGAATATCGTTTACACTTTGTTTTTAAAAGTAGTCTTATGCTATTTCTCAATGACATATTATCTCCAATCAGGGATAAATGATGTGTTTTAAGTCTTGCTAATTCATTCTGTTGACAAATATATTCATCCATATCCATATCAACAACACGATATATTACAAAACCTTTTTTTTTTTTAAATTACTACAATAAACGATTATTTTTTGCGGGCATGTCATAGAATAGAATACTTTATATATAATTTGGTGTATAAGAAGAATCTCTAACTTTGATTACAAAATTATTATTTTCATCAACAATAAATGTACATCTTCCATGTCTGTCTAATTTGTTATTGCAAAAAGATTTATCTTTGAAAACTTCATGCATAATTACGATATTTGGAATATCCTGTTTCGTTTCATTGTACCCTATTTTCATCGGGACATTATCATTTATTTGAATTAAATATTTATATGCATATTTAACATTATAAAAATATGTATCTGAATCAGTAATTTGTGTTGATTTAATAAACAAATCGTACATGATTTTATTATTAGGAGGTGTATAAATAACTCCGTTATATACATTTTTATGTTTAGATTCTTCTATTGTTAAATAACAAATGCGTGGATCAATAAATATTGTATCGACATCTTTTATGAATATTGTTTTAATATCAACATACAATCCTCCAAATTTGTACAAATATGCATATCTAAATAAATCTGCTTTATGAGCTCCTTTTTTTATCTCTTTAAATTTGTCACTTACTTTTTTCCCATAATACTTTTCCAAAAACTTAATACAATCTTCATCATCAAAAATGAGGTCTACATAGTTACTTGCGAACTTCTTTCTATTTTCTAAAATGTATTCGGGTATCTTAGACTTATCTTTGATTGTACTTATCAAAACCTTTGGTGTTACATTCGTGTTTTGAAAATTTTCATATTTCCTTGAAAAAGATTTTCTATACAAAATCCATATGATAATTAGAATATTAATTATTAAAACAATCATTTTTGTTATAAAACACATTTTAATAATTTCAGATCTGATTCTTTTTTTTTCAAAAACTTGAATATGCATTTGCTCCCGCCGTTATTATTTCATCTGGTTTCGATCCAGACATCATAAACCATATCATTACCATACATATACAAGCCACTGCGATCGCCACGCAACCGAATACTAAATATTTCAATGGAGCTGAGGCTGCTTCTCCGGCGGCCTCTATGGCTGCCGCTGCACTTTCTCCCATAGCTGTAATGGCCCTGTCTGCAGCTTCTGCCATGGCCTCTATATTCTTTGCAATTGCATCTCCTAATTGTTCGGCATCACCGGATTTTATGTCGATCTTCGCGGTAGCATCTTCTAATTGACTTATTATTTCTTTCGAAATTTTTAAAGTTATGTTAGATGTAAGCACTTTCTCTATGAGAATTTTACCACTGTTTTCAAAGTTTATGTCTTCCATGTTTAGTACTTTACAATTCGTGGTACCATATTCTAAAACATTTGTGTTTAGAATATCAGTGAATGCCTGCTGAAAAGTTTCAGAATCAATTTCACTTTCAATCTTACTTTCAAGATCTGCAGTTAATGATGTCTTTACTATATTTCTTACTGTATTAGAATTCTTTCTTTCGACCTCGCCAATTGAGAACATATCTGCAACCATATTAGTAAAATCTTCTGATATATCTGTCATACCATCCATCGTGGCTCCGAGCATACCTTCAAGTGTACTTCCACCATCTTTTGATATACCTAACATAATGGATACTATTTCACTAGCTATTTTCGATGAAAGGTCTGCTTTAAATTCCGTTTTGAGATTTGTATGTTCCTCAACATCCACTTCATTTTTTAAATTTATACCTGAAATTGATATAGTATCACATTCAACGCTTTCAAATGATATTCTATTTTCATTAACTATTAAGGAGGACACCAATTGTTCTGTTTTGGCTACAGCCAATAAACCTACATTTGACATTAATGAAGACAACATTTCGGCCACTTTTTCTGATTCCTGAAGAAATTCATTACTTTCCTTGCTTTTCCCCACTATATTAGATAAATAGGAATAGTTATTTCTATTCGAGTGTTTTTTTATCATCACACTCTAATTATTATTAATATTGTTAATATTGTTATTATTATCCATAGAAATTATTCCAAGTACAAATATACATAAAACGATACAGAACAGAATAAACCCTGCTATTAACCAAACATTAACGTCTGAATTTCCATTATTTTCATTTTCATTTAAATCGAGTTCGATTTCCATCGTGTCAACATTACTACCACAACTATTTACTAACATTACATTTTTCAGTAATATTTTATTCGCTTGTACGTTATTAAGATCAATCAAATTTACACAAAAATTTGATGGTAGTTTCTCGACGGTTTGTGCATCAGTGCTTGTTAAATAAGCTTCAAAATTATTATTTCGTTTACTACACGTATTATCGCCTATATATGGGTTGTGAAAATATACCAAACCGCTAGTATATTCTGATAATTCTTCCATTGCAAGCGACAAATTTGACCTGTAATTTTCTCCGTATAAACTGTTCATACAACTACAATCTTCAGGCCATATATGTGCAGCATAAGAATCTAATGGAGAATCTGATAATGGAAAAAGAATTTTTCCATTATTTCTATTTGTACAATTTATATCATTAAGTTTATATTGACCGTTTTCATCAATACAATCGCTAACATTTTGTCCACAAAATCCTTTGTAAAAGTCGTCACATACATCCCGATTGCTTGTATCTTTATATGTTTGGGCACCTATATAATCTTTATTATGTATAGCACAAACATTTTTTCTTTCTAGGTAAGCATAAGAAACACGTTTCAAAGGTATAAAATCCGGGTCTTTCAAGGCAGATTTCACTTTTCTATCCAATTTGTCAATTATATTGGTAGTGTCGTCTGGACTATATGGTATTTCATTGTTTTCTAACGAAGTTAGTTTTATAGGATTTGCAATAGGTATCATAAGTCCTTTAAACTTTTGTTGCATTATCATACCTTTATCCTCTTTCATAAGTCCTATACAACACGCTCTTTTCAAGTTTGTTTCTCCACTACTAAATTGGGAGTCTTCAAAATTGGTAAGAGCATTTGTTAAAAAGAGTTGAAAAACGTCACTATCTTGAGATGTCGGATCAGCCCATAAATTTTCGTTTGTAGCATGAATAGCTAATAAATTACCCATATATATAATATAGTATTAATATAGTATTAATATGATATTATTATTGTTTTGTTTAATAATTTTATTCGTATTCAATCGCAAACTCGAGCGTATGGAAATATCAAATTTATCAAAATTAAAAATAATATTTAACAATTATTTAGATATTTTAATACAATATTCTAAATATAAAGATTTTGCCGTTGAATGTCAATCAATTGAAATTGTGGAGTCCCGAAAAACGGCATTAACGACTGCAGATTTTAGGGGTATACAAATATGTGTAAAAAATTTAGAAAAAGAAAGAAATGAAATCATATTCGTGTTATTACATGAACTTGCTCATGTATACACGAAATCGAGTTTACACGATGACAATTTCAATATGATATTAAGGGAACTGGTAAATATAGCAATCGATAATAACATTTATACACCGCAAAATGGTTACAAAACTTTTTGTGGTAAACGTCTGCAAGTAATGTAAAACATTGCTAATCAATTGCAAAAATGTGTCTTGCATGCATTTTGGGGATCCTCTAAATGACTACAACATGCATGTATTCTTACTAAAGCGTCGGGATCGGGATCATAGGGAACGATGTTTTTTACTTGTAAATTTTCACGTATCCACATTCCATCAGCGCCTCTTCCACTGGTAGTTGATATATTGACATGAGTATCAAACACAATTTTTGAAGTTGTTTTTCCTTCATCGTTGATTGTAAGATTATTATCGGCATTGTATATTGACGAACAATTCTCAAGTGTATTTGAACTACATATTAAATTTGTTGAAACGCGGTCACTCTTCACTAACACGGAATCATGTGTCACTTTATCTGTTATTATATCACCTAATATAATGACTTGATTACTTCCATGACCTATTATTTTTTTTTCATCATCCGGAATTTTTGTCAAGTTTTCAGGATTAAAAAATCTAATAAATTCTCTCAATTTATCCATGTCGTTGCTATCTATGTAATTGAGATTATGTATATTACTCACTGAATTATATTCCGTAGTGTTATTTAATATAACAGTTGTCGTTACGTATCCAAACAGTAGTATTAATGATATTTTATCAAGATCAACTTTGTACTTTGATTTATACATCATAATGAATAAAATCAATACGACTTGTAATACAAATAACATGTATATATTATATGAACATGAAAATAAATACTTATGAAAGTCAAAATGTATTTTAAGTATATATTAACAATATTGTTCTAATAAATAAGGTCTGTTAATTGTAACTTCACTGTTTGCTGTTAGTGGTTCTATACTATTCACAAGTAACTTACCGGCTATATTAACATTGTTTTTAAAATCAGCGGGCGAGTCAATATCCACCTTATTTGCACTTATATATATACCAGTACCATCTGGATCTAACTGATTTATTTTTGATGTATTTAACCCTAACGGGAGTTCCAGATGATTTGTTTTTATCGCACCTTTACAATCTAAATCCCCTTTGATTTCTAGATTGCATGGAATCTCTATTGTGTCATTATTCATCAAATTTCTAATAATTTTCGACAAGTTTTCCCATTCTTCGTTGTCTAACAAGGCACCAGATGTAACGCCCGCCGCCAAATATTCCTTCTTATTATATGGTAATTCATATATGAATATCCACGTAAATAAGATGATAACTATAAAATTATCATATGTTAAATTTTTCAAAGATTTGTTATGAAGATACATCATTAAAAGACATAATATGAAAATCTGTTTAAAATACATTAATATAATATACATATGATATTATAATTGCAATAATTATAGCGTTATACAATTTGTTTAACATATTTCCACATTGTGTGTATTCTGTATGTTTATGTTCTGCATGTTTATGTTCTACATGATTATGATCTACATGATTATGTACGGGTTTTGCAAATTCCATCCACTTTTTATCATCAATGAAAGACCACATCCTATGAAGTTCTAGATAAACATCTAATCGATCTACATGAGGATTTAAAAATGATATTTTTTTCAAAATACGATTATTTATTTCAATTTTGACTTTTTCATCAAAAGGTACGTGTTTGAAAAGAACAAATAATGGTGCACGAATACCCCATATCTTTAATACATCTGAATCGTTTTTTGAATACAATATACTATATATAACATTTGTTACAGGTTCAACATTGTCAAGTAATTGGATTATACGATAATCATGCTTGTAAATTGGATCGGATCCAATTAAAACTTTTATATAATTTAATTGATTATATAATATGGAATCAGTGACATTCATTATTTTCCCATATTTAAAAACGATTTCTATAACATAGATATTAAAACGAATCAACGGTCCATAATCATAATCATTATCCGTACATCGAATACGAAAGTTTAAATGGTCGTATGACAACGATTTACGATAACATGTCATGGTAATATGTCATCCATTTAATAAATATTCTTTAAGTTTATAATAATGAACATTGGTGTTAGTTGTATATGTGTTACGCAAGACCGATATGATTTGTTGTTCAAAAGTATCGAACAATTTTTAGACCAAACGTATAAAAATAAAGAACTCATCATCGTAGATGATTCCATTTCAAGTATACCAAACCGCGTGAAACAGTTGATACAAAATCATAACATATGTATTCTATATATACGTTTAAATACAAAAAAAACGATTGGATATAAAAGAAATAAAGCAATATCTTTATCAAAATATAGTTATATTGCAATTTGGGACGATGATGATATACACTATAAAAATCGTTTAACTACTCAAATGAAGTATTTCAATACGAATCAACATTGTGATATGGTTGTTTCGAACGCGTCATCGACCATGTATTATATATCAGCATTGAAAAAATACATACGTATACCACGAGACATACATAATCAATGGTGGTATCAAGGATATACTTGTCCTTCAATGATATTCAAAAAGAAATTGTGGAATGTCAATAAATATAAACATATAAACAAACATGAAGATTATTATTTCATAAAATCATTAGAATCAAACAACAATATATGTATCACAAAACAAACAATATTTGCATACCATATTCATCCAAATAATATAACAAAAATGGGTGAATTTATCCGTAATAATGTTGTTAGTATGTAATTTTCGTTTTTATCATGTCAGGATTTTAAGTACATCTATGGTCTCATAACTTCCATAACACGTCTTGCATATACTACCAATTCTGCAGTATCGTCGATATATTTTTGAAGTTCATCATTCTTTTGTTGTAAAAGTTTACGTTTGTTTTTTTCAGAAGTATATTTTTTTATTAGTCGTTTAATGTAAGCATGAATAAACCGTTTATTCTCTTTAGACTTGAAATCTAACGGAACATCAAACATGATTGTTTCGGACATATTTGTCATATGTTTTACAAATCTTTAAGTTTATAGATAGAGTTGGATTACACCCGTTATTAATCGGATTAACCGTGCACCCGGAGGTGCTGGTACGGTTTATAATAATCGTTATTGTTTAAGTGTTACATTACCACTCCTGAAGGAAGTATAGGATCAAGAAAACACACTTAAATAGCGTAGCGCTATTGGGTAAGAAGCAACTGCATCTCCACGTGTCATCACTATGTCGACACCAACTATGATCCGCCCTGGCCGTTACGAGCAACGCCAGTTCAGTGACGTCTTTCGGATGCCACGTCAATGCGGGTGTCCGAAACGTGACGTTACATATGGTCATTCTCCCATATGCACCTCTCCTGCTATTTGGTGGCAGCCTGACCCAGTAACTGGTCAAGGAGTGTGGACATGTGGTCGTCATCGCCCCGACAAGACCATACCACCTGTACCCCGATGGGACATACCACGCGATCAGATGGTATACTTGCCCTGGGATCAAATGGCACCAGTGGAACGGCGTCCAGCACCACCGCCACGTGTCAATTACAATCCCAATTACCCCAGTAATTTCGCGCGTAATTTGGCACATAGAACACCCGACTATGCAGATCAACTACCTCCACAACCACCACCTACGTGGTCTGACGACAAGCCATTCCGTCCCTTTGACTGCTCTATCTGCTTTGACACGTGTGCATCGAAAACGGAAGCCTACCAATCACCATGCGGTCATCTATACCATTTGGATTGTATGTCGTCATGGGCTCGTTCTGGTAGGTCCACGTTGACATGCCCCATATGCCGATCTGGTATACCACGTGGCAACTACTTCAGCTGCTTCTTAGTTCGTGGTTAGTTAGTGACTTACATCACCCCATGGCGTCTATAGACGCCTCTCTACCAGAGATCATCAAAAACACATTTAAAGAACGTGATGACGTAGGGTATAAGCAATCAAACTTACAGACTACACGTCTACCAAACCACTTCAAAGCACCATGACTACTACCCTCTACCAGATTACGGAGAACCCCCTCGTCTATTACGTCGTTTCTAATCCTAGTTTGACCATCCAAAACGGTAGTCATCCTAGAGGTATGATTATGCGAGCATGGGGTGTTCAACGTCACGCCCCTCCTATATGCGGTAGTCCAGTACAAACACGTAATGGAGAAGCATGTAACGCCATTCCGACATGGTTCCAAAATGGTCGTTGGTCATGCGGACACCACCGTCTCGACAAAACAATGAACCGTTCTGGGTTTACACGTCCTCGTCCTCCTCCCCCACCACCACCACCACCACCACCACCTTTTGAGTCTTTTGAGTGCTCCATATGCATAAGTGAATGTAAAAAGGAAAAAAATCAATTCATCACTCCATGCAACCATTCCTTTCACAAAAAATGTATGAAAGAGTGGTACAATCGAAATAATGGACGCGGTATACTAGAGTGTCCTCTATGCCGTACTAAAATACTAAAACACCCATTTAGAAAGCCTTCAATCAAACCAACGGTTACGAATATACAGAGAGCCCTTGATACTAACCAGTACCTCAGAAACAACCGAGAACGACTCATCGCTTTGGAAGCTTTCGTCAGACATATAGGACTGCCCCCAACAGAACTCTCCCACCTCGTGCTAACGGATATCCTCGCACAATACAACCCAGCCATCGATCCTGATGAATTGGCAGAAGAATGGACCAATAGGATAATGTCTGGTCTAATAGAGCTTGGCGATGCGCTTGGTGAGCAGATGCGCGCCCCAACTGCATAGATATCGGATGATGATGACCATGGTATTTATGAATACCTCCTCTACATGAATTGTACAATCGTTATCGTTACATAATACAGAATGTAAACTCGAAAAAAGGTTGAGCCTAAAGCATTTTAATTTTTATGTGCGGAAATGTTTCTCAGAATTTTTTCTAGATGGGTACCTTCCTATGTATTATGCACCATCCACGATATAGAAAACATTATGGATATTGCTCTGCAATACTTGAGCTACACACCAACAACTCCACCCCATATGACGACACAAACACAACGAATCACGTACCCTTCAGCATCACGCAGTTCGGTCGTGGTTAGATTATTCCCAATTAACTAATAATCTTTCACAATGAATGAATTGAACGTAAAAATACTGATATCGTTAGATTTATTTAGAATCGTCTGATTGTTCTTGGTGTTCTCTTACTTTACGATAATAATACCAATTGAAAGAACAATAAAAGAAAGTAAATAAAGAAATACTTTTAGCTGCAAGTTGATATGGCTCAAGTGTTGATTTTGTAATTTGTTTTTTTAACATATTCTTTTTATTTATTTTTGTAGGAATGACGAGAGGTGTCTTGGTAAGAGGTGTCTTGGTAAGAGGTGTCTTGGCGATTAACATATAAATTTAAATATTTACTTTGCTTTAATATATTTAAATCTATACATTTCATTAAGCGTTTCATATTAAGGGAAACCCTTGGTTTCCATAAAATATGGTATATTTATAATAAACCGTAATTATGGATCTAAGTAATCTTATGAATAATATTAAAAGTAAACCAAGGGAAATTGGAGGGTATTTCGAAATGGATACCAATCGTAAATTTATATTTTACAAAACGTCAGCACCTAAAGTGAATACGTTAACCAAGAGAGAGTATGTCAATTTACCCACGAAAAATCATTCAATGTTGTGGCACTATCATCCGATAAATGCGGGTATTTGGCCTAGTTTTGAAGATTTACGATTGGGATATCCAACAAACAATAAACCATACCCATGTTATATTAATTTAATCGTAACTGTATATGGAACATGGGTATTTGATGGAACGTGTAAACACAATACCAGAAAACCATTTCGAAATGTGACAAATAAAATGTACGAAGTGTGGAAAAAATTTCATGATTTTATGACCACAACAACTCAGAAACAAGGTTGGGAACCAACGATTGTTCAAAATGGTATCGAACAATTTCGATATGAAATGTTCACAAATTTCGGATATCGCATTACTTTTATCGACAATGGTTTGTTTCGACCTGAAATGACAAATAAAGATAAATATATTAACGAAATCCAAGATTACATTATATATTTACTCACAAACTGAAATTGATTTTTATTCGAATGGAAACTTTATGATCACATTATTGGTATTTAAGAACAACATTTCTAGGTACCATGTCACGGCAAAACCACGTGCAATAAATCGTCGACGGTCGCCATCATACGTTTGCGCCCGAGCGGTGTGTTCGGATGGTACGCGTACTTGATCCACGCGTGTTGAATGCGTTGCACCCCGTGGTGTATGCGCAATGTGTGTCGATCCACCCCTTCGCCAGTCGCCAGGTAACGACGAACGCTCCGCATCGCCTGAAACCATTCCTCATGGCCGAACATGGCTTGGAACACGCGTTCGTGGTGATCTTCGAAAGCCCACCCGCACTCTTCGAGGAGGTAGCGATAACAAGGCTTGCGTCGACTGAGGTACTCCGAATTAGTGTTTATGTTGTGTTCGAAATCGAAACACGGAATCTTCTTTTCGTTCTCCGTTTTTTTCCGATCGTCATTTTTACACAACACGATCAAACACTCCAACGATCCAGTGTACACGACGAGGTCGTACAAAATATCCGGGACTACAAAGTGATCGTACCGTTGGTAGAATAAAGTTTGGAGACACTCACTATGATTACGTTGAGCTGCGAAGTGACACCATTCTGATATTTGTAATTTGGACGTTATCCTATCATTCATGTCGGTACAACGACGAGCAAAAAGGCAACAACAAGAAGCACCGGGCATTGTGTTTTATTGGGGTTGCCTTTTCGTTATAACGCGATGTGATTTTCTTAAAGTGGGGATTCTTCTTTTTGTTCTTCTTCATGGTCGAACGAGGATCGACGACTGCTGTTTCGGCTACTACCAGAGTAGCTTAGGCTACTACCAGAGTAGCTTCGGCTACTACCAGAGTAGCTTCGGCTACCAATTTGATCCATCGTGTGGTTGTTATGATAAACACCGGGCGGAAGCGGGTAGTTCGAACGATACAGTTGGCGCCATTTTGCGATACGTTCCTGTTCGATGGCGAGCCACTGGTCAACGTTGCGTTTGTCCACCTTACGCAACCACACCTCATGACGGTGTTTTTGCTTGACGTGGACCATCCCGGCCACAATGTGTTTGAAACCAAAGACGTTTTGACACGCACGAAACCGTCGGCGATTCGATTGCAATAAATCCAACGCCGCGGCGCACCCGCCGCCGAGAAAAGTGGTCACGTCGCCATACACGGTGTACGTGCCCTGCATTTCCGACGGGTCGCGAAATCGCGCGTACGTGCGTCTAAACCGATCATGTGGCCGAAATGAGTCCATTTTATTTGCTTTTTTGTGTATATTTTGTTCTTTAAGAATATTATTTTACTTTCCATATAAATACTTGATAGTTTCCATCAATGAATAACTAATTTAATTAATAATCCAAAAAATAATATATAATCCAAAAAATAATATATAATCCAAAAAATAATATATAATCAATTGTAAAATAATAATAGATGTTTGTATTCCTAATAATTATAATTGGTATAATTTTATATAAATTTCATAATTCAAATAAACGACCAAAAGCAAATCAAAATCTAGATGTTCAAATGCATGTGGTTGTATCTAAATATAATGAAGATACTTCATGGACTAAGCAATTAAAATACCCAGTATTTATCTACACCAAAGAAAACAGATCAAGCAAGTATAACATTCCTGTAAACAAGGGTAATGAAGCGAGCGCTTATTTTAAATATATTATTGATCATTACGATCAACTTCCTAATTATGTAGCATTTGTACATGGTCATGAAAGTGATTGGCATCACAAAAAGTCCATGTTGAGATTAAATGATATTACAATGCCTGAGAATGGTTATCTTAACCTTAATGACCCTAAACCTTTTACAATGATCCATTATGATGAACATAATGATGTCATTATTAATGATTATGTCGACGTGTTGTTAACACGTGCTCCAAAAAATGTATCAAAATGTAATATGAATACATGGTACAAACAATATTTATACCCAAGACTAGGATCTATTAATCAATACAATTTACACAATAAACACAATAAATGTTGTGCTCAATTCATTGTTTCGAGGGAAAGGATATTACAACATCCAAAGTCATTTTATCAAAAACAATATGATTTTATCATAACAACAGATGTTATAAATCGCTGGTCTAGTAGATATTATGAATGGACTTGGGGTCTAATATTTTGTTACAAGGATTGGAAAAAATAATCTCATAAAGTATTCATTTATCTTCACGTGTCTTATGTGTGATCATTCACACATACATTTGTAAAAAAGAAATGGTATTGTAACAGTTTGTGAAAGTAAAACCAAGTAAAAATATTATAAATTTATGATACATTTATTAGAAATAAATCGTAACTGAATTTGGCAAGCATACCCATCATGGCCAAACGTCCGTTCAGAAGTTCCAAATCGGATGTGAACGGTTTCTTCTCTTCCGTGTTGATACCACGTGTTTTAAATGTGGCGAATCCCAAGACTGCGGCCAAAACAAACACAAATGGCCATGTGGTAAGCGTTTGGTCGACATAATTATTACCAGTGACAAGTTCACAGCCACTTCCCGCGAGATATCCAACCATGGCCATGCGACCGTTGAGTTTCTCCGCCAATTCGATACGTGTATACGAAACACGCGGATTTGTCGTCTTCATTACGGTAGTGATTTGACGTGATCGTCGCGCAACACGACCGAATGACCGAAACGCGCGTGTACGGAACAGACGTGCCGGTCGGTGGTGGACGACGATCGGGTGAGACGCGAACACCGAATATACGGAGTTCATTTGTGATTATAAAATTTAAAACTAGTTAAATCTTTAAATTATAATATGTAGAAGACTGTAATGTAAATAATGATTACTTAAACAAAATTTAGTGACTATTTATATATAATTTATGTGTACTTCTTTGCAAGATTTACAATGTTATACATCCGAACATCAAAGAGTATATTCATACGATATATGTGACTCAACATGTAATTACAAAAATTATATCATATCAATATACATCCCTTTTTTTATTCTATGTTTAGTAACATTAGTATTTAAATTAAAAGAAAAGATAACAAAAAAGAAACATAAACAAACTCAATGTGATGAGATTCATTCCGTTCACATTGTCATTGAACCCGATGAATCATTATCGATCAGTTATTGATTATATTCACGTTTGTGTTTGCGTAATACATAGTTAATACGTTTTACACCAAGACGCACATCATCATCACTGTTTATATACTTCAATATACTTTTGACAAGTATTGGTATGAATGTATCTTTATCATGGATACAATTCCACTTTGGAATCAAAATTAAATTCCTCCGTTCTTTTCGCAAACATTTGTATCGATCGTCGTCGATTAAAATGATTTTACTCATGTCAATTTGTTTGCCGAATCGAGCATATAATGGTTTTTGTTTTGCGTACGGTTTCTGTAAACTCTGTTTAACTTCGTCGGGTGCATCACGACAATGAGATTGATCTAAAACAATATCAAAAATTCGTTCATCCATACTTTCTTCGATCTGTTGTACTATCGGGTCCACGTTTCTTTTGTTCGCACAACTGTACACACCCAACTTAAAATTAGTTTTCAATAATTTCAGGTACTTTAAATGAGGACGCAAGGTGGATTTCCGAGGATAAGATAGAGGTGGGTCGCGGTACACGAGCGTTTCGTTTAAATCAAATAAGATTAGAGGACGTGGATCCATTTCTTGAATTGGATTTACACAAAGTGTTGATTGTTTATTTTTCCCGTATATTCTATATACGAAACGTAATACACGTTGCACCACACGTTGTAGAATATTATACATTAATCATGTAATCAATATAAACTTTAAATATTATAACTTAAGGAAAATTATTTTAGATGTATATAATTACAAAACACTATTAGGGAACCATTTAAGAATGATAGGATGTACGAACGTCATGTATGAAAACAATCTACTCCATATGTATCTTGTCGACAAAAACAACAATGTTATGCAAAAATTAATCAATATGATAGTAAACCATAAAACACGTAGTACGATAAAAAATATCAAACCACGCCTGAAATCAAATTAATCACAATTATCCTCGTATAAATACATACCGCACCCGCCTCATATACCCATCCACGTATAATACATACCGCACCGCCTC
>CERI01113840.1_pt1 | contig 24544 bp, 30 predicted proteins | sample 350261 | NCBI WGS metagenome assembly CERI01 (sample SAMEA2620979, study PRJEB7988) | marine metagenome | isolation source: saline water (ENVO:00002010), including
GCACAGCTAAATTTTTTTTCGCAGACAGCCCCGGCATTGTTAGAACACCATGAATTAACTTCTTCTGGGCTGCATCCTGCAGCGCGTAATGGTGCTTGATGATCTCCAACACATTTGTCACACATTTGAACCGTGTCGAGCTTGTTTCCGCAAAGCTGTCGGATTGTCGTGTCGCAATCCGCCGTGGTCGTTCTTGGTGTATTGTTCATTTACCTTTATAATTATTTTAAATGAAAATGCGCTCTTAATCACAGTTTACGCCACGGGGACACGGTGAAAAAATCCTATTGGCCAAACATAAAATAAACAAATAAAATGCGAAATTACTTTCTCCCCCATCCGGTGTCTTGTTATACTGTTTCATGCGTATAACAAGACATTTATTAATTCAAAATACTATTTATATGAACATGGCCGTAAAGGAGTGCGGATCAGGATCGTCTGGTTCAAGAATATCGATCGCGGCGTGCACATCTTCATGATTTATGGTGCCTGCCTTTTCATCGACGTCGTACAAGAGTCTCTTTGAATGTGCAATCTTGCACTTAAAAAGCAGATTCTGCACGGCACGACCTTGTCCATTCTCAAACACGTCCTTTTTGTCCGCGATAATTTTCCGAATTTTATTGTTGTCAGACGAGCGTGTTTTCCACCCAATGTCTGAGATTTTGGACAGAAATATGTCGCTGATTTGTTCAGGAGTGTACGGATCAAGTTTGTGTACCCATTGGAATCTGGATTTCAGCCCTTTGTTCAAGTTGAAAAAACAACGGTCAACATCTTTTTCGTACCCAGCGATGATGCAGACAAACTTTCCAGCATTTTCAGACAAAAAGCCGCAAAGCGTGTCGACTGCTTCTTTGGAAAAGGAATCTTTCCCAGATACCCCCGATCCTAATGCGTACACTTCGTCAATGAAGAGCACACCGCCAATGCAGGATTTGAGGAGATCAAGTGTTTTCGTAGCGGTTTGGCCTAGATAGGAAGCGACCAGATCTTCACGATGAGCGATTTTAAACACACTTCTTGGATTTTCGATTACGCCCATGGTTGCGTAGATTTTGCCCAGAATCCTTGCAACGGTCGTTTTGCCGACGCCCGGAGGACCTGTGAGTATTGTGTGCAAAAACTCGTCACGGGTGATTTTGTCCAGATCTTGCAAGAAGTAAACGACTTGGTCAAATACCGTACTTTTTAGTTTGGCCAACCCAACTAATTCGTCTAGCTCCGCCAGATGTTTGTGAGTTCTCGCGAGAGCGATGTTGTTGATTCGCGCAAAATGTTCACCCTTTCCTATTTTGATTCCAATCTCTACCAGGTCGGAAAGGGTGCGCAGAGCTGGTAAAGGCGAAACTTTTTTTTTCTTTCCGACACGCACAGATGTAGGACGTTTTAGAATGGGCGTCCTTTTAGTTAGCCCGGTGTCTATCCTGGCTGTTATGTGGGACAAATCTATTTTTGATCCTATCTTCTTTTTCTTAATTCTCATTTTTCTACGTGTTAATTCGTTGCTGAACTCTTTTTTTTTCATTCGACCGATTTACTTTTACGAAGAAAGATTCAGCAATATTTTAACTTAAAAAAATTATATTGCTGAATATAAAAGTATGTCCAACACTATCTGTTCATCAAACATCACTTCTGGATTTATTGACCTCGCTACCTATGACGAGCTGGAGAAGTACATGTATGGCTGCGGCGACGCCGTCGCGTACTTCGTTCGCACTACGTGCAAGTCCACCTGGTTCACGCAGGTGCCTGTGATTCTCTCGAACGCTTCGGGTCAGGCTGATTTCGGCCGCACTTGGTCTGTTAGCATTTCTCGGGCGGGTGATTATCTCCTTCAGACCTGGCTTCGGGTCGGTCTCCCGGAGGTTCGGGTGCTCGATGGCGGCGATAACGCCACGCTCAACATTCGTTGGACGCGTAATTTCATGCACAATCTTATCCAGGATTGCTGCATCACCTTCAATGATCTGGTTGCGGCGCGCTTCGACAATCACCACCTCGATTTCTGGGCGGCATTCACGGTGCCGGCCAGCAAACAGGTTGCGTACGACAACATGATTGGTAACACGGCTGCTCTCACGGGCGGTTCGGACAACTTCTTACCGGCTCGCGTTAATAACTCCAACAATCCGAATCCGACTGCTCTCCTGCCGCGTTTTCAAACCGATCGCACCTGGCTTAACCTGCCGCTTCCCTTCTTCTACTCTCGGGATTCGGGCGTTGCGCTTCCGACGGCGGCTCTTCCGTACAACGAGATGCGCATCAACTTCCAGTTCAGAAACTGGTGGGAGCTCCTGGTTGTCGAAGACACTAACGCGGCGGCGGCACTCAATGCGGCGTACCGTGTCAACACTGACCAGAGCGGCTCTCAGCTCACCACTATGAACGGATCTTCAATTCCGTCTCTTCTTGGGTATGTGCAAGTTTGGGCGAACTACGCGATCGTGTCCAACGACGAGCGTAAGCGCATGGCTTGCGCCCCGCGCGATATCCTTATCGAACAGGCGCAGATGGCTAACACTCAGACGGTCACTCCGGCATCGGTTCGATCCCCGTCGATCGACCTGCGCCTGTCGCATGCTATCAAGGTTCTCTTCTTCGCTGTCAAGAATGTGACTCACACGTCTGAACATTCGACGTACACGGTCGGTTCTCCGGAGATGGGCTTGCTGGAGAACAATCTGACCAAGTTCAGCGGTCAGTACCAGCTCGACCCGGTTGACCGTGTGTCTCTTGTGTACGAGAACACCAACCGTCTCGGTCAGATGGGTGCCGACTACTTCACGATGGTCAACCCGTACTTCCACGCGCCGAGTGTGCCGGTTGTCAATGGCTACCACTCGTACTCGTACTCTCTTGACTTCATCTGCCTCGACCCGATGGGTTCTACCAACTACGGTAAGCTTACCAACGTGTCGATCATGCCGGAATTCACTGGTTTAGCGGTTGGAGCCAACGGCGCTAATGGTACGGCTCAGGTAGCGACTCTTCCTCTTGGCTTCAACGCCCAGCCGGTACCGAATCAGCCGAACGGGAGTGGTGTCCAGCGCCAACAGTCCTACTTGTTCGTGCTCACCTGCGTCAACAACAATATCATCAGAATTTCAGGCGGCGCCCTTGGATTCCCAGTTCTCTAAGATGTGCGTACACGCGTGCCCCCCCCCATATTTTGTACTACAAACGTACTACAAAATAAAAGAAACGTCGGTTAAATAAATGGAACGTTCATTCAAAGTTGTATTATTAGGATCCACTGCCGTTGGAAAAAGTTCAATTATGAAACGGTTAACAGATGATATATTTGATTCGTGTGAAGAAAGCACGATTGGAGCTGCGTTTTACACGAAAAGATACCCCGGAAACGTGAAGCTTCAGTTGTGGGATACAGCTGGGCAAGAAAGATACGCAAGTCTAGCGCCGATGTACTACAGGAATGCGGATGCGATCGTTGCGGTGTATGATGTAACGGATAAAGAGTCATATTTCAAAGCGCTTTCATGGTTAAAAGAGACACATGGAATGGCAGTCGACAATACGTTGCTCGTTCTTGCAGGAAACAAAATAGACTATCCAAAGGAAGATCGCGAAGTGTCTACAGAATTGGGAATGAAAGGAACTAATAATGAACTTGGCTTGGCGGATATATTCATGGAAACATCTGCTAAATCGGGGGAAAACGTTCACGTTTTATTTTCAGATATCGCTCGAAAAATATCGGAAAAGGTCGAGGATAGAACGATGATCAGAATTGAACCTGTCCCTGAACTTACGTCTTCTTGTTGTTAAGACGACCTCGCAACGATTTAAAGTGTCTTTGGGTTTAATAAATTATGATAACTATGTCAAGAGTTCCTTCGTGTATATTTTCAAATATACAGCGTTATTTGAGCAAACATGAAAAACATGCTATGGGGCAAACATCACGTTGCATGAACAAACATGGATGGATACGTGGATTGTCATTCAACGGTTCTGCGTCTCCATCCTATCCGGAGTTTATTCGGTTGTGCGAGAATCATCGACGTACTATAACAAAAATAAAATTAGTCGGTTTGCAAGAACCATGGTTATGGCTTCCGTTTTGGGCGTCAACCATAGAGTGTATAGATTGCGAAAACTCTATGATTTCAAAATTAAAAAACTGCGCGTATGAAAAACCTTTCAAACGAATACGTGTGAAAGAAACGAATAATGGTATAGGTGATGTTTATTTTAATGATGTCCCTCGCCTTTCCTGTCTGTTTTAATCAATCTTGGCTTTCTTGGCTTTCTTGCCTTTCTTGGCTTTCTTGATGGAGCACGATGTGATAACTTCCGGAAAAGTGTAGGTTGAAGACGTAGTCAGAACGCGCTTATGAATCAGAGAAACGGGCTTGTGCTGCGATGCCATTTGACTTTTGGTACAAATAGTCACACCGTGCCCGGCAAAGTTCCAGACTGTCTCTTTATCCGCTTCCCATGTAATTGGATAGTTTTTCATGCATTCGATTTCATACTTTTCTTGCTGGTACTCTTCGTCAGAATCGGAACAGTATGCAAAATATTCTGCCATCGTGATGATTGTTTGATACATTAACTTTTTCGATATCGGCATCATTTTCATTTTTTACGGTTTCATTTTTACGGTGTAAACCTGAAAACCGGTCTAAACGTAAAATATTAATATATAACGAACTATGGGACGAAGAAAAATACACAATAAACCACACGTATGGGGCGAGCCAGCACCTTACCTAGAATTTCCAGTCGGAACTAAAGAATACGCAATCATGAGAACGCGTGAAAATGAAAAAGAAAGAGAACGAGAACGAGAAAAAGAGAAAGAGAAAGAAAAAACTGCTTCTGCCACTACTCGTACTACTCGCTCAACGAGAAACCGTCGTAGATACGGGTCAAGGTGATGTTTACAGTCTCGTTTAAAGAAAAATATTTAGGTATAAAAGCATCGATGTCCGAGTGGTCTAAGGAGCTCGACTTAAGATCGAGTGTGCGTAAGCATTCGTGGGTTCGAATCCCACTCGATGCAACGGCGAATTGGTGTAATGGCAACACATTTTTCATCAAAGGGAAAAAGAAGACAGTTCGATTCTGTCATTCGCCCCATGCTTCTTGGCGCAGTGGAAGCGCGCTGGGCTCATAACCCAGAGGTCCCTCGATCGAACCGAGGAGAAGCAACTTTTTAATTTTCAAATTAAAAAGTACCGTCCCAACGTGTAGGTCGTTTTATCAATCCGCGCAGTCCGTCGTATTTTTCTGCCATTTCTTTCTGTTTTTGTTCAATTTTGTCTGGCGATAAAAATCGACGCATCATTTCGAGTTTGCGAAAATCATTTTTTAACCGCGCGTCGAGCATTGCACTTTTCAATTTAAAATTTTCCGACAAGCATTCTTGTTCTGTGTCGAACTTGTATACTGGAATATTTCTGTCAAGCATCTGTTGCAGTCTTGTTCCGACTGTCGGCGCGGTCGTTTGTCTCGTGATGAATTCGTCGCTCGATGGCAAAACGGTTGTCAACGGCGAGATTCGTCGAAGAATACCAACCATGCAGTTATCTAAATAGAGAGTATTGATCATCTTCATTGATATATTGCGTCGTTCACTTTCGGCTTTCAAGTGTTGTAGCATGTATGTGCCGCTCAATGCATTTACGTCAACGTTGCTGCCTCTGGCTCTAAATTCTCCTGCACCCACGAGAAGATCTGACGGTTTCAAGCAACCGAGCAAACACGAGTGTTTTGTGCCTCTTTCCCAGGTCGTGTACGTTTTTCCAACAACCAACCTTATATGAGGCAATAGGAGCGCGCACGCTTGTTTTGCGGCTCTTCTGGTGACAACGACGTTCGAGTCCCAACTGCATTCGCACACGTCAATGAGCTGTTGCAGCTGTTCGGTCGTGTGTTCGTTTTTTTTCTCAAGATACAAAATGTAGGTGTATATTCCGGCTTCGATTCCATCTAACGTTGTGATAATTCGACATTCTTCCGCTCGGTCGGCATTTTCAACGGAAAAGTATTTACCATTGTAAGGGATGCATTTTTCCCCATGTTGGCACATAGAGGGAAACCATGAAACGGGTCTTAGCGGCGCTCCTCCGCCTCGTATTCTCCTTGTTTTCGGACTTTTTCGGCGTCGTTTCGGACTTTTCATTGTTTTATTATAATTAATATATGGTTTGAAATCAAAATTTATTTCATTCTATTCGCTTTACATAATAGTCTGCCCCGGATCCTCGTTGATGTCGTAGCACTCGTTGTTCACCTTTGCCTTTTTCTTGTGCCAAATGAGCATACCGCCTCGCTTTGCAGGCTCTCCCCATTTCTCTCGCAACTTTCTGAAAAAGTCTTGCGCGTCTGAGCAAGGCATTTCTGTATAACCTACGTGATTGTTCTTCCACCACTCTTTGAAATTCTCCCAAATTGCTTGACCCTTTACAGAGCCTGTGTTGGACTCTTCGTATTCCGTTTCCAAAAATTCCCGAATTACGTCGTTCTGGCGTTCGTACTCCAAGACTGCATTCTTCACCTTGGGAGGATCGGGAGCTGGGAACTCTGTGCGCTTTCCGTTAGCGTCCGGCCAGCCGGCTCTGTGGTTGAGCAGATACCAAGCTAGAACCTCGAGCATTCCTGGAATCTTGTCCCCAAAGTTTCTGTCTACGGGAAACTTTTTCTGTCTCATCTGTTCTTCGTACGTCTTTGGGCAATTGTCAATGTCGACAAAATTGGATTCAAACGGAATAACACGGATTCGGTTCCATGTCGCTCTGTCTGGATGCCTCAATTGCGGCAGAGAGTTGCACAAAAGAGTCAATGTAAACATCGGCGTAACTTCCATGGCGTCCGATCCCTTCTGAAACAGATCTCTCGCCCAATAACTATCTCCACCTGAAAGCATCTTCATTTTGCCGCAGTTCAGTTTTTCGTCGTTGTCTGGTTCGTCCATGGTTGCATGTCTCACAGGAGGCTTTGCACGAGCCATTTCAGGCGACGCGACGCCCATTTTCGTTTTGGCTCCGGACAGAAGCGTCGTTTCGAACTTGATGGCGAGTTTCCCGAGGAGCTTTTCCAACAACTTTTGCGTCACCGACTTTCCATTGTCTCCGTTGCCCGTCCAAATAAGAACGATTTTGCGGCTATTTCCTCCCTCGAAGATTTCAGAGTAAACGTCCAAAAAGTACTTTCTGACACTGTAATCTGGGAACATCTGTTCCAGAAACAACTCAAGCTGTTTGACGTCGTCGTCTCCGCGGTTGAACGTTTTGTACTTGATAGGCATTTTTACAGAAATATAGTCTTCCGGCAACCCATCACGGAAAACATTCTGCTCCAGATCGTATACGCCGTTGTCGAATGCGACCTTCATTCGGTCTTGGTCGAGATTTCTGATAAACTTTTTGTCGTAGAACACTTCTTGCGCTTCGCGCATGATATTATTCTTATACGTTGAGTGTTTCAGCTGCAAAATAATTTTTTGCAAAGCTGAGATTCGGTGGTCGTGCATCTTTTTCGCAGCCTCGTCCGATTCCTGCGACAAAATCGTGCGTTGTTCCTTGATTTGAGACTCAAATACTGCGACCAATCCCTCGTCCCCGTCTGAAATTTTGGAACGCAAAAACGTGCCTTCTTCCATCTCTTCCCAAGCATGGTCGATGAATTGGAACCATTTCCTGTTCGCAACCGACGCGCAACGAAAACGTGTTCTGAACATCTCGAACAGCATTCGGGCGAGATCGTTGTGCGTGCCGCCCGTTTGAATCGTAGCGAGAACAGACTCATCGTACCTTTTCTTTTTCCATTGTTCATACTGATCTGGGCTATCTGCTTTCGCCATAAAAATAAGAGTCCCCAGTCCCGGAGTCGCTCTGCGTTCCATCGAATTTGTCCATTTGTCAAGAATTTCAGTTTCATCGTATTTCGCCGACGATTTTGAAAAATCGTTCCAGAGATCGAATCCCTCCCTTGATCCGCCAGAAATGTTGTATAGGATCCAACCGACCTTCATCCAATCGGAGTACACATCTGCGCGTCGCGGAGAAAGGAACTTGATGACTTCGGAGGCTTGCGCGAGATCCTTGGTAGGATTTGAGAACATATCGGAATGCGAATTTGATAAGTTCACACACTCAGGTATTTCGTTTCTGAGACCTGACGGGGCGATCAAGTTTGATCTCACTTCCGTGACTTGGCGATGAGTGACATGAATGCTCATGATTCTCGCAATATGAGTCATAACAGTTTCTTCAGATACATCAATTTGATCTGCCTGATAATCAAAAATTTCGCAATTTTTGAGCGTTTCTTCTACGCTTTTTTCAGATCCGTTTGAATCAAAACAGCAAGTTGCCATATAGGGATGCATGTTCGGTCCGTCCTTTTTGCAACCGTACATCAGCCATGGATTGGATACAACTGCATCGTCCAAAATTTGGGATTTATCGTCGACCATGATGTCGTCGAAAATCTTAGCATCCTCGACCTGTTTTTTCACTCTAGGAAACAGATGCACCCGAATGCATTTTTTATCCATGATACAGTTGGGGAAGTGTAAATGGAACCCATTGTTGACGTAGGAGTTTTCGCCTATCTTTTTCTCCGTATACGGCTTTTCTAATACTACGCACTTTAGGCGATCTTCTTCTAATCCGTCGGCACAAATTTCTCTTAGCACATTCTGGTATACTAACACCAAACGTTTCACGTGATCAATCGTGTATAGAAATCGCTTCTCATCGGGATTGTCGTACAGAACTTCGTCTTCTGCAAGTTTAACCTTGAGATCTACATCGACTAACACGGGCATGTAGTCGCCTTTCGGTTTTTCTGCAATTCCGAGTTCCGACACATTTGATACAGACAAAAGGGTGTACAACGTGTCGTAATCCTTTCGTCCTAGTCTGAACTTTCCTTTTCGTTGACCCAATGATACGTGCGACACATATTCATTTACGTCCGTACGTTTTGACTCTAAAAATTCGGTAATGTCCGAGCGTGTATTGTTATTATTTTGAGACTGGCCGTTCATTTCCTCTTATTCCTAAGCACGATTTTTTTTAGATGATCATTTTCATTTATCTAATTTGTCTTTTCAAGCCTAGTCATACCTTTATCAAAAATCTACATTTTTGATAAAAAAATAATTAGTTATCCGTCGACTTTCAAAGCATACATGGTGTTAGTGAGGTCAGTCATCTGATCCCCAACCGATAAGACGTAATTGAGACCAGTCATTGTCTTCAGGTTTCCCTTGTTATGCGCCGGAGTTAAGTAAAGGTGGTTATAAGGGATCTTGTAGTGTTTTAGTTGAGCTTTCGTGAACGCTAACGTTATCGACATAGCGGGTCGGGCTGTAATAATAATAATTTTGTATCCTAGTTGCATGGCATCGTACAGCAGTTGAATAACTGGAACGTTGGGTTTACCGTTTGTAAATATCAAAGTGTCGTCGATGTCAAACATGACTGCGTCGTTTTCCATGACTTTTCTGTTACGGAGAAAGTTCATTTATTGTAAAATTAATTATTTCGATTCGATGCTGTGTCAGGTCTTCGGGTGCGTACTTTTCCGTACGTGTACTTATGACCGCCGCCTTGGGTTCTATTTTTGTAGAGCAGATTCCACACGGCTGCGGATGCCGCTGTGTGGCTTCCTACCATGAGCGGTAGCTGGTTTTGGTTTTCGCTCAACAGAGGATGAAGCTGAAGCAAATGGTTCAGAGTAGCGTAGCGGGATGTAGTATGAAGGTTTCTAGGAAATCGTTCTACGGGTGGCAAAGGATGAGCCTGGTAAATGTTGTAAGGTTTCAGATTCTGCATTGTTTATTCTATGTAATAATTTTACTGAATGTAAAGTGTGCCAGAAATTTTGATTCCTTTGTTTTTGAGGGCGTCCAAGACATTTGATAATGGCTTGTCTTGCGCAGACGGCACGATTTCCTTGTTTGGATGGAGTATAGTGAGAATTTCTTTTGAAAGGTATAGTGCCTCCAATTCTTCGAAGGAGGTTTGACTAGGATGAATGTTCACGATGTACATGGCCGCTATGCTGATCCCGTAATTTTTTTCCAGGATATACTTATACAGATTCAGTTGCAAGCTATACTTGACGAGTTTGCAATTCGGCAGATGATCCAGCGACGGGTTGGTCGATTTTTCGAATCGATTTGTCATATCTATATTTCCGCAACGTTTCCAGTCGACGATCACGTACTGCCCATTTTCGTTTATGAAAACGGCGTCTACGGTGCCGGCGATTTTGCTTTCTTCGTCGAATATCCTCCATTCTGTGCGGTAAGGAGTCCACCCTCGAGATTCATCCCATTCCTGGAAACGACAAAAGGTATCGTCCGCAAGCTCTAGTTCTATTTCATCGCTTTCGGCATTCAAGTAGATCTCAATTTGTTCGTGAACCAAATTCCCCGCATCTCTACTTAACTTCCCGTTATCGTTCCATTGTTTTTTTATTTGAGTCGGAGTTTTCCCGTAGTATTTATTAGACGGATTCCATTTCACCGATTCCATCATCTTGCTAATGACCTTGTCCGCTTCGAATTTCGCGAATTGTTTCGCAATTATCGATGTAACTGATTTCAAATACGGACATGTAGTCGTTCTATACGCGTGTCGTTTTACGTCAAAAAATAAAAGCTTATCGCGAGGGTGTTTATTTGTCTTTTCGAGCATTAACATTTTATTTAAACTCAATTCTGTTTAAATAATCATTTTGATAATAAATGACGATCTATGTTTACCTTGCAGCAGCAATTGTTGTTGCACTTTTTATTGGGGGTATAATGCGTATTGTCTTTTTACTAAATAGTCCAAAACCGAGTGCTTCCGATTGTTCGAAGTTGGCATACAGCGAGTCGGACTCGGGCGGCATATGCCCTGCAGGCCAGCACATTAGCTTCCAGCCATCCCTTGCGGGAGGCAAAACTTACCTTAATAATCCGCAAAGTTGTTGTGTTAAGGATGAGGACGGGAAATGCAGCAAAGGTCGCGAAGACGGATCTGCCGACCTTTGCCTAAAATACAAAAGCAAGAGTGATTGTGAGTTTTGGAATCCAGGAGAATATTGGTGTTCATGGACTTCTAACTCCCCGCAACCACAACCACAACCGCAACCGCAGGTTCCCTCCGCGAAGGAAACGTGTTGGGCGTCCGCGAATGCTGCATCATCTGGGGGAACCTGTCCAGACGCCGAAGAAACTTGTAAAAAGTACACCAAGGGCGAAGAGTGCAAGAATAACAATTGTTGCAAATGGACGCGGCGGCCGATGTGTTGTGGCTCGTACCCTTACTGCGCTGTTCCAGAGACGTGGGCAGACTCTTTGCGGAAGGACAATTGCAACAACTTCTTAAAGCCCGGTTTCGGTTGTCACTGGGCGGAAAATGGGATCTGTTCGCAGCAGGCAACTAATTAATTTTCAATCGTAAACTATTGAAAATTAGTGCCTTTTTTCTTTTGTTTTAATTAGTTCCCGCACATTTTCATGGCAGTTTGGCAAGATTGAGATTTTTGGTCATTCGCGCTAAGACCTTTGCACGTCTCCAGAACAGCTCTCATCTGCGGGGTGCATTGGGATGGACGAGACATGGGACGAGACATGGGACGTGAACCATTACAGTACATCGGAGAATTATCAAAGCATCCTTGCGTTCCCCCCGAACACATGAATGCTTTACCGTTTGCGCACATGTGCTGTTCTTTCCCCCCCAACTTACCTGGTTGGCAAAGCGGCGTAATTTGAGGGTTGCAGCAGTTTGCACCTTGTCCGCCGTAGTTTCCGAGCGTCCTGTATCCGCTCACGCTACCTACCTGAGAACCGGAACAATTTCCTTCGTAGCAGTAGTATCCATCTCCGCCATACGATGGAATAACGGCCTGAGGCGTGTTTGGGTAGCAATTTTCTAATGGAAGCTTATTATTTGGACAACCGTTCATTTATCATTACAAATATAATTTTGAATACACCCGTCTTAAACGGATTATCCTCCCAGAGTAAAAGACAATGAGTGGACTCCTATTTCTTACAGCCGACGATTTTACCGTGCAGAATGGAACAAAAGGTAAAATTCTGTGCAATCCAATTCCTAGTTTTTCACTGGTTTTATTTTATTCTACTCAATGCAAACACTGCAAAATTTTGGTTCCCATATTCAAGAAGTTGCCAGGGACGATTGGCGGTTGTCAATTTGGGTTGTTGAACATCGGAACAAATATGAAGGTTGTGCAGAAATCGAAGGGCACTGTAACCGAAATCCAATATGTGCCCCTCATTATCCTCTACATAAACGGGAAACCGTTTATGCGATACGCGGGAAAGTACAACAAGGACGAGATTGTCCAGTTTGTGGTATCCATGTCGAAACGAGTTCAAACGAAAGAAGCGTTCAACGGTTCCCAGTCTAGATCTGCGAGCAGCGCGGCCAAGAAGGATCCCCGTGTGAAAGAAGATCCGCGCGGAGGAATTCCTGCCTTTTCTATAGGCAAGCCTTTGAAGGGCGACGGGAGATTGGACGTATGCTATTTAAATTTCAAAACGGCGTACAGCAAAAAGATGAAGCAAGTTGCCGACAATTCCAAGCAACACTTGATTCTTCCAAAAGGGGCGGGCATGGGGGGGCATAGAGACATGGTTAGACACTAGTTTGTATTCGGGAAAATTAAAAGACAATAAATAAAAAAGGATGTCATACCAACCAGCTCAGTTCAAGATGAACGATCAACAAATATTTTCTTTTAAAAGATGGGTAAAAAAGCCTATGGACTGTGTGATTAACGCGCTAGAACTAATGGGAGCTTTAGACGGTCGGAACGCTGATCTGATGCGCATTGCGGTAGGCGATAAAGGGTTGCAAAAGGATCAGATAGAAAGTATGTTTTCATACCTGTTTCCGACGAACAAGTGGGATTTTTTCGGATATACCGACATCAAGCTGTTGGAACACTTCACCATGAACATAATGGAGCCAGGACGCGTGATTTTTTGTGGTTATTACGGGCATAACGTGTCCGTGAATGCACAGATAGGCCATGTGTTTTTAATAGGAAAAGATAGCGCGGGCAACGTTTTATATATGGATCCGCAAGTTGGCGCGAACGGGATAATATGCAATTTGATGGAGCCTACATGTTATTCACACATACAAAACAAAAATCAGTATTTTATTTTACAGTACTCTGGTCAGTCAGGGTTAATCGGCGGCAAAAGAAGAGCGTCGAAAAAACGCCGTTCGTCCCGTAAAAAAGGACGCCGGTTCGGCAAAGCCGGTTCGCGGGCTCGCTCCAGATCTAGACGTCGGTCTCGTAATAGAAAACGTCGCTCCGGCAAAGCCGGTTCGCGGGCTCGCTCCGGCAGGTCTAGGCGTCGGTCTCCGCGAAAAAGAAGTCGCAGGTCGAGATCTAGGTCGACTTGAGCGCGCATGCTTCATTATTTACGCAAGGACGATCGTATTTTCTCGATTTCGTTTGCTGTTTTTGACGGAACAGTCCTCCAAAATAAATCGTTGCTGGAAAGCTTGACAATTTTTTTGTATGCCGAAGGAGGAGGTTCTACAAATCGCTCAGCGTGCATTCGTCCGTGACGATAGCGCATAGTTGTCCTAAACAAACACATCAACAGATTCTTCATTTTACATAAAAGTACTTGTAATTTAAAGATCATTTTCAGTCGCCTTCGTAAAAAGCCAATGCAGCTCTCACGCACATGTCAAATTCGTCTGCATCTACGAATTTCGAAAATTCGAGTCTAAGCTCTTCCGTAATTTTCGAAAACGCATATCCCAAAAAGAGATGAAAGCATTTACGATTTTTTTCGGCGCTGCAGAACTCTATGAAAAGTTTGTCGGCGAAATTCTGTCGAGACTTGAGATGCAAATCGGGATGTTTTTTCTCAATGTCCGATATTCGGTTTTGGCGAGATTGTATTTTGATGATCGGACTTTCTACGATTTGTTCTTTTTTGTCTAGTCCTCTGTCGGCCATCGCTGCTTGCAATGCTTCCATGTCTACTGTTTTTTCTTCTTTTTGCTCGTTTTGGATGACGTCGTGAATGTAGATGTTGGCAAGGTCGTTTTTTCGGATATCGTAAAATGGGTGGTTTCCGTCTTCGGCTGCGTTAGTCAAAGCTCGAGCGATGGCGTTGAGTCTTCCGGCAAAATTAGACTTGATTTGGTCTTTGAAAGTAATGTGAATCTGAAATTCATCCCAGCCCGAGAGCACGTTTACGAGACGAGATATTACTCCCGTCGTGCACGTATTGACCATGTCCTCTAGTTCTTGATCAAAACGGATCCACAGCGCGGTTTGCTCGTCGTCTGTGCGACATTTGATCCATGCGCAAATCGCGCAGAAGAGCGATTTGGAGGTAAACCCTGCGTACACGCGCGTGCCCATCTCGATTCGAAACATAGCAGTTTCCGCGTCTCTTAGTTCTTCTGCAGTTCTTGGAGTCGTAGCGCGTCGTACCATGAAATCTTCCAACGTTGCAGTGTACGACTTCACTTTATCTTCGTTTTCAGTCGTCCATCGTTTTAGGGTATTCAGGCTTCCGCAAACCGATTCTTCAACGCCATCGGCATGAACATTTTGCGTATTCTCGTAAATTCCAAATCCTCTTCTTGTGCCCAACAATCGAATGATCGCTCTTCCATCCTGCTGCACCTGTTCGTCCCCGTAACCTATCATGACGTCGGCGGCATCGGCGCGGATGAAAACGTCCAACTCTTCGTCTCTGGCAAAGATCTCAATTTGAGCCAAAATCACATCTTTGGAATCTTCATCTAAATGTAAAAGCGCTTGCGCTGCCAAAATTCTCATCGACGTTGGGTTTCCAGGATCTCCTAGATAGTACAGGTAACACTCTTTCGCTAGCGAAGGGTCGTTTATACGGGTCACTAGTTTCAGTCGATACTGCGATTCCAGCCGATTGAGAGAGATGAGCTTTTTCATAGAAACTTCGCATTTTTTTTCGAGCTCATCTCGGTTCGCCTCGTGTTCTGCAAGTTTGTTTAATTTCAGAATAAAGTCGAATACGACGATGGAGGCGACATTTTCATCGTTGCCGAAGTTTTCCAGTATTTCGGTTATCACGAAATTGAGACAAAATATGCCTCTGGAAATGCGTCGTTTGTTCCGTTCGACGACGCCTAAGTTTGCCTCTTTTTTTATGTTGATGTGCGGTTCCTGTTCTTCTTCAAGATCTTCCTTGAATGACAACAACGATTCGACGGCTACGAGCTTTATGTCGCCTGTGAACCCTGCACTCAGACAAACTCGTTCGAGCAACGATGCGAGCGTGTCGACACCGCTCCACCTATACTTTCGATCAAAACTTGAAAACAGATCCCGTGCTTGCCCTGGGAAATCAAGGAGGAACTCTTTCATGAAAGCGATTTGTTCGTCCAACGAAGAGGTCATAAACAAGTCTACGTCTTCTACTTCTACGTCAACATCTTCATGCAATAATTCGTCGATAGGTGTAGTATTATCCATTTTTATATATGCCAGTATCCGTCTTAAATCGCACTGTTGATCAAATCGGCTGCTTCCTCTTTGGTTTCAACGACGTGTGTTGTATTGGCCGGCGTGTAATATTGCAAAATTAAATTGACGTTATCGCGAGCTTCTTCGTCTTGCAAATGAATGATGTTGAATTTTACCGCCAACCTTAGCTTCGGCTTCAACAAAAACAGCTTTGAAATCAATACCATCAACACAGAAAATGGGGGGAAATTAGAGTGTTCTGACGGATTTGGATTCGAGAACAAAATGACGACTTTTTCACCGCGTTCGACACATGCGTCTAAAATTCGATTAAATCCTTCAAAATCGCTTGGTTGCGACCAATCTTCGGTTGCATAAATACGCAACACTTTCGGCATTAATTTTTCACAAAATACCAGCATTTACCTTCTTTGTTTATCTCTTTATGTGTTTATGAGCTCTTTTCTCTATTTCTCCGACCGTCTTAACGCAGTCATAATTTTTTTCGAATGGATCGATGCACATCGACGTGGTTTGTTTACGTACAATTCTTTTCAGTATCGGAATTGTAGTCGTATAGGTTTCAATGTATATTTCTTTTTCGATTTGGACAGAAGCTTGCATGATTACCCAATAATTTATTTACAAGATAATCATTTTGTTTTAAAGTTTAAAACAAAAATATTTCAATTATTTCGCTTTACTGCCATGCTTAGGCCCCCCCGGGAGATGAGCCATAATTTCTTCCACGAACCCGTCGGCCGGTTTGAATCCGGTGAATGTTCCCGATACGTTTCCGTCATCGTCGAACACGACGACGGCTGGGAATCCTCTAAGACCATGTTTGGCCGCATGCTTTTTAGCTTCTTCATCCGGAGGAACATCAACGTCTATGCCCTTATCGTCGAGCATACCCTTGATTTTATTCATCTCCTTATGGAGCTTCTTGCAGAATCCGCACCATTCCTGTGTGAGAACCATGGCTTTGCCTTTGCCGTTGCCGTTGCCGTTACCGTTACCGTTGCCGTTACCGTTGAAATTTTCCCGAAGACGTCTGCGACGGACAGGCGCGCGCCTTCTTTGCGCGTTTCTGGTTCTCGCCAATGCGATCTGACGAGCTCGGTGAGCCCTCGCAATTCGGAATCCCTCGATTTTGTTTTGGTCGTCTTGCGCAGACACGAGAACAGAGTTACCGCTCGAGTTGCATGTAAGTTTAGCAGACGGTTGACACATTCCATTGCCGTGTTTTCTCTGCATCATTCGGTCGAACTCAGTCCTGAATGGACCATAGCACGATGCGTAATTACAGTTGTTCATTGCCATTTTATTAATAGAGTTATTTTTTTACTAAATAAATGAGCAGTTGTTATAACCAAAAAACAAATTACCAAACTTGCGGTTGCGAAGTCGGCGTGACGAATTCTGATCAATGTGGGATGCAAACCAAAAATAGATACGGTTGCTTGAAGGGAGGGTTTCCAGCAACGATGTGTCCGAATCCGGCGGGAGACATGAAAGTAAAAGATCTACGTGAAAATTATGGAGCTATATCTCTCCGGTCAGCTGTTAAAAATCCGTTTAATTGTGGCTGCGATGCTTACAATGCGCCAGGCGGGGTTCCCGGCGTTTAATCGGCGTCGCCGATATCAAATAAATCGGCGTCGCCGAAATCGGGTATCTCTCCGCGTATATAATAGTAAAGAGATTGCGTAGTATGCTCCAACTCTATTGGAGTGATAATTTTAAATTTGTCCTCGACATACATTTTTTTGTAAAACCACTTTTTCACCTCTTCAACACTCTTTGGTAAATTTCCAGATGAATCCTCCACGAAAATTTGACGCAGTTGGAAGTAGTCTTTGTTCGCAGACTGTCTGTACTCTTGTTGCATAGGGTTGCGCGCCTTAATTACTCGCCTTAAGCTATCAATCTCAGACTGTTTTTTTTCTAGTTCTCCGTCCATGTCTGTGCAGACCTTGCTCAAATCTTCAAGTTCAAGCGTAAGATCGTCTATGATCGTATTTCTTCCAAGCAACTCTTCTTTCAACTCGTCTACGGTGACCTGAAGTTCTCCGAGCTCTTCCATGGATTCATCGTAGTCTTTGTATCGGTTTGCCATTTTGTTTTGATAAGAATTATTTATCGAAATCATTTTCAAAGTACGTATCTATCTATCAATAGAGAGAAACGCTCGTTATCGAAGGTTTCTGTCACGCTTTTTGCCATCACCCATGCCCGTTTCACCAAATCTTTGTCTGCGTGTTGGTAGCTGCTAACCATGAAAAAATGGGATTGTCTTCCCATTCCGTAGCGAATAATATCGCTTATCATATCGGAGACCAACACTTGAAGTTCTTCGGCGACTTGTCGTTTCACTTTTTCGTACAAATTCTTTTCCGCATGTCTTTTGGCCGTTTTTTCCAGTCGTTCTATGGCTCTTTCGCCGACAAGAATCTGTATGTTGTCTGGCTTTTCGCCAAGCTTATCCAAAATAACGTCGGAGCATATCTGTTTTAAGCTCATGGTTGCCTTGAAACACATTTTCGCGCTTGAATCATTTTCGACCTAAAAGGAATGTCTGTAGAATAAAAATGGAAAGCCAAACAGAAACAAAAGTTCAAGTCGTCTCTAAGACCACAACGGAAATGTTACAAGAAGCTGCACCTGACGAGTCATCGCTAACAGCGCCAGAAGATAGAGACCCTTCAAAACGTTGGCGTCCTACACGAGAGAACGCTCTGAATGACGAGGAAACTAAGCTAGCTAAGAAAGATTTATTCAATTCAAAGTTCGTCACCAAGTATTCACGAAGCGAGAGAAGCTATGCAGATCCAGTCATCCCGTCGCAAATTTTCGGCCTTATTTCGTTCGTTCCTGCCAAGGGTGCTAAAGCAAACAAGAATGGTCTTTTCGGATTCGCAAAGCTGAGAGGCAACTACTCCAATATGGCCGAGGCAGACGTGAGGTCGGAAGACCTGATTCGTAATCACGATTCGTACAATCAGATTTCTGCGTGCTACATCGGAAGGCCTTTTCCGATCACAGACAACCGAAAGTTCTCGGAAGATGTCAGGGAAGTCGACATCAACAAAGAAGCAGCCGAAAGCATGGGAGAGGCGATCAAGAGACAGCGTAAGAAGGACGAACGCGAGATGAAGGAAATCTCCGACAGAGAAAAGGCGCTAAAAGACGACGTCAAGAAGAAGCCCGGCGACGATCCGTACGAAGAGTACATCACGGCGCGCGTCAAGCAAGCGCAGCTTATCTGGACGTACAAAGAGCATCAAAACAAGATGGCTGAAATCAAAGAGTTAATTATTAAAACGCGCGAGCAAGTCAAGAATTTCGACGAAGAGCACCCAGACTACGCCGACAACTACTTTGAAAAGTACAGGGCGGCCAGGGTCGAGGCGGGATTGAAGGAGAGCAGCGAGGAGTCGGAACAGAACTTTATGAAGTATATGGTCGCAGACGTAAAACTGGACTTTTAATTTTTATTACAATTTTTGTGTAATAAAATATAAAATGATAATAACAGCATTAACACTAGGTGGAATCGTTGCGGGTTCGTTAGCGACAGGCGTGGCGGCTACTCTTGTCGTGCAAAAAATTCATCAAAAAGAACAAAATGCGATACCTTCATCGCACAACTACTGCACTATCGATGTGTCTCCATGTTTGTTTTGCGACGACAACGGCTGTCCCGATTCGACTCCTCACGAATATTTGGAAGAGAAAGATTTCAAATTGATCTAGAAATAGAATGACTTTTAAAACAAAATGTCAACTACATTCACACTTTTTAACTCTTTGATGAAAAACACAGAGTCACTTTGCAAGAATGGAAAGTGCAAGGATTTGTCTAAAACGGAAAAAGAGGACTTTGTCGACAAAATTAGAGATATCGACAATGCAACGCACGAAATCATTTATGCCATAATATCCGCATACGCGCCTACTGCGTCAGACGCATCTGTCCCTTACTCGGGATCGTTTGTAGAGTCCGGTGTCGTCCAATTTAACTTTAACATGTTTCCATCACGTCTAAAACACATCTTGTATCAGTTTTTGAAGATGCATTTGAAAAGCGTGCAGAATAAATCCAGCTCATCATAGATCGCTAGCGTTTATTGTCGGTCCTCTCATTTTCCGTTTTCCGAAAGTTGCGGTTCGCGGTTGAGGTTGAGGCGATGGCATGGGAGGAGCCGATTTGAAATTGTTCATGGAGTTAACCATGTTGAGGATATTTGCGCCCGTCTTGGCCATGAGCATCTTGGATCCGATAAAGATGGCCGCGTTCATTATAACTAAAAACAATAAACGAACTTCTACCGGAAATTTTGATACCCCGTCTGGAACGTAACTTTTCTCTCCAATTTCAATCAGTAATTTTTCATACGAGTTCATCTGCAAAATCTGTTGCTGAGTATAGCCTTGCATGTCTAGCCCTAAAAAGTGTCCAAACGCGTATTCGGTCGCCATAAAACCGGCCATGAGGTAGGACTTGTACTTTTCGACCGTCGAATCCATGCTCAACCTTCTGACGTTCATTTCGTACGCTGTTTTGATGTCCTCGAGATCACTTTTTATTGTGAAATCTTGACGGATGTTAGCGCCAGGATAACTCTTTCTGAGCATGTCAAACTTGAACAGCAGCTCTCGCTTTTCCTCCTCGCGTTTCAGACTGCTGTAAGGAGCTGGATCTACTCTTTTCGGTCTGCGCATGTCTCTCTCTGAATCGACGTATCCTCGCTGATCTCTAGGCGTTTTGTACTTGCTCACAGAACTGACTTCGCTTGCTGGACTCATCATAAAGCTATCTTCATCGCTATCACCGGAAAACTCGGACGGAGGAGAGGATACGGGTCGGCTAACTTCTCTTTGTACCTCCTCATGCTCGTCTTCCGCCGTATCTGCGATATCCGACAAATCATCGTCCTCATCATCGGAAACATTCATTTGCTCTAGACGCCTTCTTAGCATCTGAATATCGACCATCCCTTCGTCTTCGGACGACACATCTTCTGGGTTATAATCGTCTTCAACGGCGAATCCTTCTTCTGTGTGTTGAATCATGCGCGTGAGCTCTTCATCGATTTTTGGCGTCCCCATGAACCTGCCATTGTCTGGGCTGCTCGAAGCCTTGGTTGACATTCGGGTCTTTTTATGTGGACGCGACACAGGCTCTGCGACAGACTTCTTATTCGAAGGTTTGACTCGCGTTTTTGATTTTTTCGAAGGCATCTTGTCAGAGGTTGACGACTTGGTCGTTCGTGTCTTCTCTTTATCATTGTCCATATATCCTTTGTTGACGTAATCTCTCCTCAACTTGTTTTTGTTTTCAAATAGTTCCAAAAACATTTCAGGCATAGGCGGAAATATAGCCGGTTTGTCAATTTTCAAAGACGGATCAAGGGGTACTTTTACGACTGTTATATTGGTTTTCGGCATTCTTTTTTTCATATGTCCCTTGGTGTTTTAAGTGAATTTACATTCTATAATAAATGAAGTTCAATACAATCCCCAAACAAAGGGAGTGGGTCAAGTTTTTGAAAGCCGCATCCGAACAAGAACGCCGCGACATCATACTACCGCAAACGTTCGACGGACGTGGTCGGTGGAAACATCTCTTGTCTGACCAGCTTTTTCAAGGAGAATGCGCGGCGTGTTGGGCATTTGCTGGATCAGCCGCGCTTAGCGATCGATTCAACATTCAAAGCGTTGGCCGACTTCATCTTACATTATCGCCAACGAGAATCGTCTTATGTGCCGCTGCTTCGTGCGAAAAAGACAATACATGGACAGACCCTCTCTTATTTGATTGCGATGTCGGAAAAATCGCAGGTTGCAACAAAGGCACGACGATGGTTACGGCTGCTATATTTTTATTTCTGTTTGGAACATTTGAGAATACGTGTTTGGCGGCGGACAAAGACTTGATTGTCAATTTTCCAACACCTGGTGAAGTTTTGGCGACTGAATTAGACCCCGGTAAAAGTACAACAGAATCACCGTTAATTTTATTAAATGGAAAGTACATCTACCCATCGCTGGACAGGAACAAGGATGAACACGTGATGTGCAGAAGCGTGACTGGAAATTTTGCTGACAAATGCGACTCTTTAAAATCCGCAAGACACTGGCGTGCCAAGGCCTTTTACACAATATCAGGAATAGACAACATCAAATACGATATCTACAGATGGGGAACGATAATGGCCAGTATCATAGTCACGGACAACTTCATGGAGTGGAGTAAAACGAATCCAAGCGAAAAAGATGTTTACACCCCCATTTCAAACCCGGCAAATGATGTGCAGGAACGACATTCTGTTTGCATAGTAGGATGGGGTGAACAGAATGGTAAAGGGTACTGGATAATCAGGAATTCGTGGAAAAACGTTCCTTATTTCAATTACGCCATGAGCACCGGAAATTTAACCGACAATTCAATCGAAACAAACTGTATTGGATTCGTGCCGGACTTTTTCGTGAAAGTGACGGGCATCAGAGAACCCCTCGCCATTCCCGACGAGTTTGTTGAATTGAGAAAACAGATCGACGGCGAATCATCGGACACCAAAATCAACATTTTACAAACGATAGAGAAAACTAGTGGATATACTCGAAGAGCCATCGAAAAAAATCCTGCACTCAAAGTGCCGCCTCCCCGCGCGTGCACGATACCCGATTGGAATACGTTCACAGCGGGAAAATTGCCTCAAACTAAACTAGGATTATGGGCACATCGCGTAGCCATGTGCATTTACCCGGCAAACGTAATCCTCGTAGTTTCCTTGATTCTCTCGATTGCGTTAGCCTGCAAGGCACTTAAAAAGATATCTGAATGAATAAACATGTTATCGAGATTATTAAACAAAAAGAAGGCGAAGTCCGGGTGGCTTTACGCATTCAAATGTTACGGTGAGTGCGTCATTCAAGAACAAAAGCACTTCATCTTCAAGGTAGGGTACAGCAGGAGAAGTCATCCCTCGAAGCGTCTAATGGAATTCATGGGACCAGCGAAGCCAGCGGAACTGCTTCACATGCACCTCACCGACGACCCCAGAAAAGCGGAGAAACAAATTTTGACCGGCTTGCGTCAAAATCCGAACATATACCAGATAAAGGACATCGGCAGAGAATACTTTGCGTGTCCGTCCATAAAGTATTTCGACGAGTGCGTTTCGGATCTGTTTGCGCGCTTCATTAAGACTGACCTCGTTGGATGGTCGCAGCCAAGACGATCTGCGAGAATTGCCGCTTACCGGAGTAAAAACAATGTTACGTCCAAGTAAAACTAATTTTAACATTATAATAAAATGTCAAAATCGAATAGTCAAAAGTATATTTATCAAAATCCAGCGATGAACACTCGGAATTCGTCTCGATCGATGATGAAAGATTTGTTTTCGTCGAACACCACCGCGACCGAAGAAGAGTTTTACGATACACGCGCATACTATGACTCTGTCTCACGAAAAGAGTACAGCCCGTGGATGTATTCCAAAACGCTTTCTCACAACTCTGTCACCGGATTTCCGGAAAAGGAACATGTCGAAACGATTATTAAAGCCGTTGAAACCGGAACATTAGAAGACGAAAATGCAATGGCTTTGGACTCAAACTCGGTGAGGAAAATAGAGGGTGTGTACAACGGGAAATCGTTTTCTCTGATCGCAGGTGATCCGTCTGTTTTTTCCATAAGTTCGTCTTTGTACTACCCTGTCAATAGCAGCCAAGCCATGTTTGAGATGATGGAGGTGTACGCGAGGTGCGTTCTTAGAGACATGCCATTTTCGACGATCAAAGCGGGAACTGATCCGGCAGTCGTGTCCGTGTTGACAGCGCTCAATGCGTACCGCAGTGCATTTACGACGAATCCCGTAGCAGCCAGCGGAAACATTGAAGCCGCTCAACTTTTTTGCGGCGGTTTTCCTGGCACGACAATAGGACCGTACGTGAGTCAACTTTTAGTTCACCCGTACGACCACGGAAACCTTGCAATTACTCAAAAATATCAGGAGGAAAGCGACTCTGTCGCGTCGTCTACCATGGAAGGGTGGCTGAACATCCAAAACGGAGTCACGCCACCCGGGGCGAACAAAACCGGATCCAACAAGTACATCTACAACGGTAGAATGGGCGGCTCCAAGGTTCACAACGATGCACTCTACCAATGTTTTCTGTCGGGCGCTTTGGTTTGTTTGAACAACGGCATCACATTAGAAGCCGAAGACAATGGATCGACAAAAAGCACGGCATGGACATCGGGAGGCGCGCCATCCCTATTCGCAGCCATCGCGCAGGTTGCGTTGTACGCGTTGAGAACTGCATGGATGAGCAAATTTTCGTGTACCATGCGGGTGCGTCCAGAAGTGTTCGCTCAACGTCTTCAATTTGGCCTCGTCGGCGACTCCTCGGTCGTGAATTCCGTTCCTGGTCTCGTGCAACTTGTCGAAAACTCCACGAGCGGCGATTCTATTCTTTCACAAATTAGAACATTAAATGGCAACGACACCGTGCTGCTTCGGCTCATCTATCCAGAAGGCTCGCCGACGCACCCGTCGCTTCCGGCCGGGCATGCGACGGTCGCAGGCGCGTGCGTCACTGTGATCAAGGCGATGCTCAAACTGAGAGACAACGCCGGAAACCCTATTTCCTGGGTGGCAGACGGCAGGCAATCGATGGAAAGCACCGACGGAGACACATTGACGCAGTCTGCACACGGAGACGAAAGTCAGATGACAGTCATCGGAGAATTAAATAAGCTTGGCGCCAACATATCCGGTTTCAGAGATTTCGCTGGAGTTCATTACAGAGCAGACACAGCAGCCGGAATGAAATTAGGCGAAGATCTAGCCGTTCAATTTCTTAAAGATGTCGCGCGGGAATACGGCGAAACGACGACGGGCGTTTTCCAAGGATTCAATTTAACCAAATTTTCCGGAGAACAAATTCTCATTAAATAAATGAGATCACTACGCAGAAAAAGTCCCAAACGATCCAGGAAGAGACGATCGAAACGACGGAGCCGGAGAAGAAGCCCCAGAAG
>CERI01052680.1_pt1 | contig 24518 bp, 22 predicted proteins | sample 350261 | NCBI WGS metagenome assembly CERI01 (sample SAMEA2620979, study PRJEB7988) | marine metagenome | isolation source: saline water (ENVO:00002010), including
ATAATTGATGATTACGCTCATCATCCTACTGAGATAGAAAAATTAATTGAAGTAAGTAAGTTATTTAAAAAAAAACCTGTTTTTTTAATAATCGAGCCTCATAGATTTTCGAGATTAAATGATTTGTACGATGAATTTCTAAATTCATTAAAAAATATAAAAAATCTATATATTTTAAAAACATATCCAGCCGGTGAAACTATCAAAAAGAATATGAAAGACTCAAAAAATTTAGTAAATGATTTAAATGTTAAATTTAATCAAAATGCTCATTATTTAGATAATTATGAAGATTTATTTAATATTTTTGATGAGATCATTAAAGATCGTACAGAAAAAGTTATCATATGTGCTGGTGCAGGAAGTATTTCAAATCAATTGAAATTGTATTATGACTCAAGAAAAAATTAATATTCAAAATAATTTTGATACCTCAAAAATATCATGGCTGAAGTCTGGAGGGAATGTTGAAAAATTAATTAAAATTAAAAATGAATATGAATTATTACAAATCCAAAATTTAGAAAAATTTAATAAAGATTCTACAATCCCTATTGGAAATTTTTCAAATTTATTGATTAATAACAAAGGTTATAATGGCTTGGCTATTAAACTTATTGGAGATTTTGCCAAAGTGCATATTAAGAATGACCACATTTTAGTAGGTGCTGGAGTCATGGATAGTTTCTTTGCTCAATTTTGTTATCGCAATAAAATATCAGGCTATGAGTTTCTTCATACAATCCCAGGTTCAATAGGGGGTAATATTTTTATGAATGCGGGATGCTATGGTAAAGAAATCAAAGATAAATTAATTAGTGTAATGTATTTAGATTTATCAAATTTTGAAATTTTCGAAAAAAATATTAAAAATCTAAATTTCTCTTATAGAAAAGGGTTTCAATATAAAAATACTATTATTCTTTATGGGAAATTTATTCTCCAATACGGAGAACAAGATTTAATTAAGAAATTAATGAAGGACTATGAGAACATGAGAAACTCATCCCAACCTCAAAAGGTAAATTGTTGTGGGAGTATTTTTAAAAATCCACCCGGTTACAATGCATGGAAGCTAATAAAATCCTCAATTGATGAAAGTTTTTATAAAGGACCAATTAAATTATCTAAAAAACACTCTAATTTTTTTGAAAATGATCCAAACATTAATTCTGATATGATTATTTTATTTATTAATCAAATAAGAGAGAGAGTATATAAAAAATACAATATAAATCTTGAACCAGAGCTAGAGATTAAGTGAATTTTAAAAAAAAAAATATTTTGATTGTGATGGGAGGCTGGTCTGATGAACGTCAGGTATCTATTCAAAGTGGTCAAAACGTATACCGTTATTTAAAAGATAATAATTATAAAGTAGAGATATTTGATTTAAACAAAGATAATATCTTTAAAATTTTTCAGAAAAAGCCCGATTTAATATTTAATGCACTCCATGGAGAGTTCGGTGAAGATGGTACTTTATCAAATCTCGCAAGTAAGCATAATATTCCAATCACACATTCTGATGATATAACATCAGCAATATGTTTTGATAAAAGATTAACAAAGAGCTTTCTTAAAAATAAAATAAATCTAGATATACCCTCGGAAATAAATCTCAGTAATAAAGTTATTTTTCCTATTATATCAAAGCCCTACAGAGGAGGATCGTCTAATGGAGTTGATTTGATTGAAAATCATAAAAAACTTAAAAATTTAACAAATAATAAAAATTTAATGTTTGAGAAAGTAATTACTGGCAAGGAACTGACAGTAACAATATTAAATTATAAAGGTAAAATAGTTCCTTTAGGAGTTACTGAAATAGAATTTGATAGCGATCTATATGATTATAAGTCAAAGTATACCAAGAATAAAAGTAAACATTTTCTCCCAGCCCGAATTTCAAAAATACAATATAAATATTTATTAGATCTTTCCAAAAAAATTTTTCAAATATGTGGATGTCGCTCTATAGCAAGACTTGATTTCATTCAAAGTAAAAAAAATAATAAATTTTATTTTTTAGAATTAAATACTCATCCAGGATTAACAAAAATTTCTTTAGCACCCGAACAAGCGAATTATCAAGGTATAAGTTATTTAAATCTTATTGAAAATATTATTTTCAGTGCAATATGAAATTCTTTAACAATAATATTTTTTATAGTATCGTTTCTTTTTTAATAATTTTTTTAGCTTGTTTTTATTTATATCTCTTTAATGAAAGTGCAAAATTAATAAAGTTTTCCTCAAGTGGTATTAGTATTGATTTTGAAGTAGAAATTTCAAATAATATTAAAGATATAGAAAACTTTTTAATAAATTATGAATTTATAGAAAGTTATTTGGTAAGATTAATTAATAAAGATTTAAATATTGAAATTAATCTTAAGAAACCGTTTGCTAAGAATAATTTAAATCAAGAAATTATTTTTGAAGATGGTTCTGTTGGATCTTTTTCTTATTTTAATAATGAATATATTCAAAATATTGAATTAATAGATATTTCTGAAGAGTCTTTAATGATTAATGATTACCTAGATAGGTCTATTGATCAACTCAAAAGCATATTTAAAATAATCCAAATAAAGTTTATTGATAGTCGAAGATATGACATATATCTTGAAGGTAATCTTCGCATAATGATGCCTAAAAAAATTGATCAAAAATTATTATTATTTCTTGAAGAGAATTATGAACTTTTAAAACAAAATTCTAATTTTCAAGATTATTTAGATTTGCGAAATTTTCATGAAAAGACTATTAGGGCCAAGTAAATGCAGGAGAAACAATTTAAATCTATTATAGAAATTGGCTCTTTTTCAATTAAAACTATCATTTTTTCAAATGAGAATGATGCCCCTAAGATAGTAGGTGTTGGAAAGTCAAATACCCAAGGTTTTGATGGGAATGTGGTTAGTAGTTTTGATGATTTTATAGATAGTATAAAAAAATCTGTCGTTCAGGCTGAAAAACAATCAAACTTTATTATTAAAGACTGCTTCATTCTTTTAGCAAATAAAAGTATAAAAATTAATAAATTTAAAAATAGTCTTATTCTTGATGATTCTATAATTGAAAAAAACGATATCCGTAAATTATCTAAAATAAAATTAAAACCACAAAAAGATTTCTTACAAAATATTCATACTTCGCATTATCAAATAAATGATGATTTGATAACAGATAATCCTATTGGATTAAGTTGTAAAAAGGTTTCAAGAATATCATTAATATCAATGATTGATAAAAAACAAGTTGATTTAATTGAAAATATTTTTCAGAAGCTTCAAATAAAAATAATTAACTTTATGGACTCTACAACATCGTATTTTTTATATTTAAAAGGAAAACAATTAAGTAAGAAGAATTTAATTTTAATTGATTTTGGCTTTAATCATATAAATATATTAATTATTAAAAATAAACAAATTTCATTTATTAGAACTTTGCCAATAGGTTGTCGTCTTATTTCGGATGATCTTGTAAAAATGTTGAATATTAGTTTCGATTTTGCAGAAAAGCTTAAAATTTCTACAATCGATTTATATGATGATAGAAATCCTACAATTGAGATACCTGTGTGGGAGGAGTTCGGGAATAACATAAAAAATAAAATTGAGCATAATTATATAAAGAAAATTATAACCTCTCGCCTTGATGAAATATTTAATACTATTTTTAAAATTTTACCTCAGGATAAAAATTTTTATTCTTATCTCTTTACAGGCGGTGGATCGCAAATAAAAAATTTTCAATTATATTTTCGCTCAAAATATGGTCATGAAATACAATTTTTAGAACCACCTGGTTCCTCTGGAATACCTAAAGTTTTGAATGACTCAAGTTTTATGTCTATATATTGTGCTTTTTATCTGCAAACGCAAATAAACCCTGATAAGGATGACTTTTTAAAAAAAATTGATTCTTTTTCTAACAAAATATGGTACAAAAGATTCGTAGACCTACTATAAGTAGATTTTCGCGGGGAAAACATGACACTAGATATAGAACCAGTACTTGATCAAAAAAATTTAAAACCTTCTTTAACTGTAATGGGCGTTGGGGGTGCGGGCAGCAATGCCGTAAATAACATGATTCAATCTAATTTGAATAATGTAGAGTTTATTGTTGCTAACACTGATGCTCAGGCCTTAGAAAACTCTCTCTGTTATAACAGAATTCAATTAGGCCTTGATAAAACAAAAGGTTTAGGAGCAGGTGCTGACCCTTCTATTGGTAAAGAAGCCGCTGAAGAAAGTATAGATATAATCTCAGAAGAGTTAAGAAATACCAATATGCTTTTTATCACTGCAGGCCTAGGTGGGGGGACGGGCACTGGTGCGCTGCCTGTAATTGCTAGTATTGCTAAAAAATTAGGCATAGTAACAGTTGCAATAGTTTCAACCCCTTTTAATTTTGAAGGCACAAAAAGAATGAACTTAGCACTTCAAGGTCTTGAGGAAGTTAAAAATAACGTCGATACGCTTTTAATAATTCCTAATCAAAACCTTTTTAAAGTTTCGAATGAACAAACATCATTTGCTGAAGCATTTAAGAAAGCAGATAACGTATTATTTGATGGAGTAAAAGGATTAACGGATCTAATTACTCAACCAGGTCTGATAAATCTAGATTTTGCTGACGTAAGAACTGTTATAAAAGAAATGGGATTTGCAATGATGGGCACTGCAGTAGCTGAGGGAGACAATAAAGCTGTTGAAGCTTCAAATTTAGCTTTAACAAATCCTTTAATCGAAAACATAGATATGAATACTGCTAAAGGAGTTATTGTAAATATTTCAGGTGGGAGTGACATGACTCTTTTAGAGGTAGATCATGCTGCTAATATCATAAGACAAAGTGTTAATCCTGATGCAAATATTATCTTTGGATCTTTAATTGATGAAACTTTACAAGGCAAATTAAAAATTAGCATCTTTGCAACAGGCATTGAGGCAACTGGGAAAAAAATTCTTTACTACCCTGAGTCAGAAAATTCATCTGGTTTTAGCTCCCTTCAAAGCAAGATAGACGCAAATACTTTAGAGAAACAAGATACAGCACATGATAGTGTCGTCGAATCTTTAGACGAGCAACCATCGCAATTAGACAGTCTAAATGAGATGGACACAGATACGTCTAATTCTCCAATTTCCAAAGAGCATGAGTCAGATTACAATACTCCTGAAACTTCTGATCAGCCGGCTGAAAATAACGTAAATTATGCCAATTTAGAGGAAAAGAAAAAAACTGGTTTTTTCAGTATGTTATCTAACCTTATGTCTTCCAGTGAAAAGGAAAAAAAAAATGAGGTTGATGTATCTGTTACCCCTGAAAAGAAGCAAAAAATAAAAAAACAAAAGACAGATCCAAATCTTTTCTTATTCAATGACGTAGTCGACAATAACTCAAGTATCAATGAGGATAATAGCCTAGAGGAAATATCAACAATTTCTGATGATGGCCAAGATAGCGCTCTTGATGAAGATATAGATACACCTTCCTATTTAAGGAAAGGTACAGGTCATTAATCAAATAAAATACAAAGTTTTACAATTATAAAGTAATACTTTTGCCTAATTCCAATAATAATTAGAATTATGAAGAGTTTTACACTTTCAGACTCAGTTACTTTTAGTGGCATTGGTCTTCATTCTGGATTGTATTCAAATATTATTATAAATCCAGCATCTCCAAATTCTGGAATATCTTTTAAGAGAATTGATAAAAATGAAGTAATCCCTGCCAGGTGGGATCATGTAATTTCTACTAAATTTTCCACTAATATTGGTAAAAACGATACCGAAGTTAAAACAGTTGAGCACCTTTTGAGTGCCTTAGCTGGTTTACATATTAATAATTGTGAAATTCTAATTGATAATTGTGAAGTGCCAATTCTTGATGGTAGTTCAAAAATATTTGTTGATAGTATCTTGAAGGTTGGTTTAAAAGAACAACCCCTTAGTCAAAATGTATTAGAAATCAAACGACCTGTAAAATTTGAGTGTAACTATGGATTTGCTGAGCTTATTCCTAACAATTCAAGTCAAGAGGGATTAAATATAGATTTAGAGTCATCATTTGAAGGGAAGTACAAAGACCAAAGTATTGAAGTAAAAAATTTAAATGGAAATTATGTTGACTCTATAGCACAAGCCAGAACTTTTGGATTTTTCCATGAAATTGAATATATGAAATCTCAAAATTTGATAAAAGGGGGTTCATTAGAAAATGCTATTGTTATTAAAGACCAGAAGCCTCTAAACAAAGAAGGACTAAGGTTTGAAAATGAATTAATGCGTCATAAAGTTTTAGATGTAGTCGGTGATTTATATTTATCTGGCTACCCAATTATTGGAACTTATAGAGGTTTTAAAACAGGGCATTTCATCACCAATAATCTCTTAAATGAATTATTTAAATCAGAAGATAACTATTCAATTCATCAAATAAACTAAACCATATTTTTTGGGTTAGTAAGTTTATCAAATTCTGACTCACTTAAGTCCGTTAACTCCAAACAAGATTCTTTTAGAGAGATATCTTTATTGTAGGCATTTAAAGCCACTTTAGATGCTAAATCATAGCCAATAATTTTCGTCAAAGGTGTTACTAACATTAATGAGTTATTTAATAATTCATTAATTCTTTTTTTATTTGCCTTAATTCCTATGAGGCAATTTTTATTGAATGAATTGATACCTTCGCTAATTAATCTTATAGCATCTAAAGTATTATGAATAATAATTGGATTATAGACATTTAGCTGGAAATGACCTTGGGTACATGCAAAAGTAATCGAATTTTTAAGACCAAGTACATGTGCACAAACCATAGAAAGAGCTTCACATTGTGTTGGATTAATTTTACCTGGCATAATAGATGATCCGGGTTCATTAGCTGGTAAAATTAGCTCTGCAATGCCACTACGGGGTCCAGAAGCAAGAACTCTAATGTCATTGGCCATTTTAAAAACAGAGCTTGTTAGAATTTCAATACCTGCCATTACTTCAATGAAAACATCATGAGAAGCTAGTGCTTCATACTTATTATTAGCACTTTTAAAATGTAATTTTGTAAATCTATTTAAATGTTTTATGAATTTTTTATCAAATGTTTTTGGAGCGTTCACTCCTGATCCCACTGCTGTACCACCCTGCGCTAAATAATATAATTTATTAATACTTTTCTTGATGTTTTCCTCTGCATAAGAAATTTGATCATGAAACGCTCTAAACTCACTAGATAATTTTATTGGAGTTGCATCTTGTGTGTGAGTTCTTCCAATCTTTATTATTCCACTGAACTCTCGAATTTTCTTTTGTAGAGATTTTTTAATATTAGTAATTGAAGGCAATAGTTCTCTATGTATGGCAAGTACTGTTGCAATATGCATTGCTGTTGGAATAGTATCATTAGATGATTGAGATTTATTGATATCATCATTAGGGTGAAGTGGACTGTTTGATGGTAGTTTTTTACCAAGAAGTAAATTACTTTTATTAGCAATTACTTCATTGAGGTTCATGTTAATTTGGGTACCAGATCCAGTTTGCCAAATTACTAATGGAAAATGATCATTTAATTTCTGATTGATGATAAGATCACACACTTTTGCAATCATAGAAGTATGTTTTTTAGATAGTAATTTGAATTCTTGGTTTGCGAATGCACATGATTTTTTTTGTAAAGCTAAAGCCTCAATAAAAATTTGTTGAAAATGAAATTTTCCAACTCCAATATCGAAGTTTTTAATAGATCTTTGTGTTTGAGCTCCCCATAACTTAGAATTTTCTACTTTAACAGTTCCTAAGCTATCTTTTTCAATTCGAAATTTGACCATATTTAATAAATACTATATATCACACACAATGAAAAATATTTTATTAATTCGTCACGGACAGAGTGAATGGAATAAATTAAATCTCTTCACTGGATTCAAAAATGTTGAATTATCAGAACAAGGCATAGAGGAGGCTAATAAAGCAGGACAAAACTTTAAAAAACTTAATTTAAAATTTGACCTAGTATTTACTAGTGAATTAAAAAGAGCCCAAGATACTGCAAAAATTATACTTGAAAATCTTGATCAGTTAGATGATTTAAATTCTAAAAGTAAGATCATAGAAAGTTTTAATTTAAATGAAAGAGACTATGGTGATCTTACAGGCCTTGATAAAAAAGAAACTGCTGAAAAATTTGGTGACGAACAAGTACATAAATGGCGAAGAGGCTACTCCGATCAACCACCTAATGGAGAAAGTTTGGAAGATGTAGTAAATCGAGTCAAAACTTACTTTGATAGTGACATTTTACCCTCAATTAATAATTCAGAGAACAACAATATACTTATCGCCGCTCATGGTAATTCCCTGAGGGCCCTGTTAATTGTTATGAAGATTTATTCATCGAATGATATTAACTCTGTAGAACTATCTACAGGTATACCGATTCATATCCATTTCGAAGACAATTTATTTTCTATAAAAAGCTAGTTGATAGATACAGCACTTATTCTAGCTCTTACTTCTTATTACATAGTTATGTTTGTAACGCCCGGTCCAAATAATACTATGCTTACTATTTCTGGAATAAAATTTGGTTTTAAAAAAACAATTCCACATATTTTTGGTATTTCTATAGGTCATGCTCTCCAAATTTCTATTGTCTGTCTAGGATTTGGATTTGTATTTCAAAATTATCCTTTAGTTCAAATATATTTAAAATGGGTTTGTTTAGTCTATCTGTTTTACTTAGCTTGGAAAATGATAGGGTCAATAAAAAACCATGAAGTAAATGCTGGGAAACCCCTAAAATTTATTGAGGCATCTATGTTTCAGTGGGTAAATCCTAAAGCTTGGACAATTGCAATTACTGTGTCGACTGCCTTCTATCCAAGTGAAGAGAATTATATCTTTGCTTTTTTATTTTTGGCTTTCTTTGCTTCTTTGATTAATCTCCCTTGTATTAGTTTATGGGCTTTATTTGGCGCATCTTTAAGAAAATTTATAGATAACGACAAAATTAAAAAAACAATTGAATATTTTTTTGCATTATTGCTTGTCCTTACTGGTATTTACCTAGCTATTAATTAAATGGTTAAGTAAATTAAGATATCGATAATTTAAATAACCTTTTTTTGAAATAAAATACTCCTCTATAGAGTCTTGATTTAATGATTGTACAATTTTAGGAAGTATTTTAATTAAACTATTACTGAAATATTTTGATGTTTCATAGGGCAGGGCACTTGGGAGGTTGTCTACAGCCATAATTGTAGTGTTCTGATTAATGTAATAGGGAGAGTTTAATTTGGTTGATTTTATAGTTGTAGGAATAGAACCATTAATATCACAGCTTATGTCACCAATAATTTTAAAAAAGTTTTCATTTATGTCTTTAATATTAAATAATTTTGGAAATTTTTTATCCCAAAAGTGACATGATAATAAAATATCATATTTCCCAATATACGTATTAAAAATAGACTCATAGGCACCTTTTCCTTTTAATAAGTCACTCAAATTATATTTTTTATCAAGGCGTTTATAGAGTTTATTAGGGGGTAAGACTTTGTAAAAAGATTTTGAAATTCCGATTTTATTTAAAAAAAATTGCACACCTTGAGAGACTTGACCATCTCCAGTAATTAGTATTTTTAAATTGTTAAATTGAGATTTCTTAATTTGTGAAATTAAATCATTCATTGTAGATTTTTGATGTAGTTTATTTTTAATTTTTAATATTTTTGAAAGTGTTAAATAACAGCCTATGATCCCCGCATGCCATCCAAATCCTATTTCTCTTCTATTCTCTTTCGTTTTAAAAAGTTCGTAGTCAATAAGAGAGCAATCATTTTTCAATATCTTCTTTAGAAGTGGTAGGTTTTGTTTTTGACCTTTAATTGTATGAGAGAACATTAAATAATTTTGATTTTTTTTAACTTTTTGAATTGAGATTTCTTTAACTGATAAGAAAAGATCTATTTTTTGAGAATTGTATTTTTTACATCCAGAGGCATAATATTCTTTATCCGAAAATATTCTTCTTACAGAAGGTTCTATATAGAATTTCCATTTCGGATACTTCTTTTTTAATTTAATAATATCTTTTGGAACGATCGGAGCTCTTCTTTCATCTTTTCTTTTTTCTTCTAAAATACAAATATTCATATTTCTTTTACTGTAACTCCTAATTTTTTTAAGTTTTCAAGAATATATGAAACATTTTTCTTATCTTGAAATATCCTTTTTATCCCTGATATTTCTTTTGTATTAAATAAGCATTCTACTGTTAAAGCCAATGTTAATGAAACACACTGTGACATTGCAGATTGGATTATATTTCTTGATTCATCGATGTAGAGAGTCTTGTTATAAATCATCTTATCATTTAAACCATTCGCACTTAAATTTACATAAAGCAATACTCTATCCTTTTCATTTTTATCGTATTGATTAAGCTTCCATAATTCTTTACTTAAATTCTCTAAATCTTCATTATTTGTTATTTTTGAAAAAATATCACCCCATGCTTTACTCCATCCATCCAGTCTAATTGTCCCTCTTACGAAATTCTCTATGTTATTAATATATTCAGACATTTGATATTCTTCAATGTAGGGAATAGAGTTTCTATTAGGATATATTTCAAATTTTTCATCTTGAAACTCTATGCTCTCAACTTTTTTAAATGGGAAAGAGACTTCAATTTTATCAAAATTTTTAATGTATTTAGCGGGTGACCTAAGTGCTTTTAAAACGCCTAAAGGAGTCCAGCTAAATTTATATTTAAATTTATTTGGTTTTAATGGGAAGCCTCCACACATACTTGTAAAACTCAAACTTGATAAATCATCTTTTTTAATATTCTGTTTAAAGTCATCAACTAATTTTGATGCTAAAATATGATCTATTCCAGGATCTAGTCCTGCTTCACATATAAAAACTTTTTTATTTTCAATAAAATTTTTTTCTAAAGTTATGTATTTAGAATCATAGTAGCTAGAATTTAAAAAATGACATTTATGGTTCATGGCAATTTCAGCTAATTCTAAATGCATATCTGCTGGTAGCATTGATATAATTAAATCATTAGCATTTAGCGCTAATTTTAATTTATCTAAATCTAATTTATTGATAATTACTTTTTGTTTTAACAGTTTTGAAGCTTTTTCAGTAGATCGATTCCAAACTTCTAAATTATATCCTTGTTTTACTAAGTATAATATACCTGGTGGAGATGATAGACCCACTCCTATCCAATGGATTTTTTTTACATTCATTATTTAAAAGATTAGAATATAAATAATATTTTTTATATAGATAAATTAAGATGAGACTAGTACCAGAATGGAATGATCATAGTAAATGCTTAATTGCATGGCCATGTAATCATGATTTATATGGAAACCAAATACATGAAGCTAGAATTGAAATAGCAAATCTAGCTAATCAAATCTCTGAAGAAGAAGAGGTCTTTATATATTGCAATGATATAGACTACAAAAGTTGTATTAAAATAGTCTCCAATAAAAATATTTCTATATTGAAAACAAATTTAGATGACTCGTGGATGAGAGACATTGCTCCAATTTTTTTTAGAAATGGGAATGATATCAATGCTGTAAGCTTTAATTTCAATGGTTATGGTAAATATCCCAATTTTAAAAATGATAATCAAATTTCAAAATTTATATGCAATCAGTTTAATATAGAATTTATTGAAGCAGATCTAACTTTAGAGGGTGGTGCCATAACTTATGATGACCACGGCAATTTATTTACTACAGAGAGTGTATTGCTCAATTCTAATAGGAAAAATGCTTCCAAAAACGATATTAACAAAACATTAACGGATTTATTTGATTTAAAAAATATTGTTTGGTTGCCAGGGGGGCTAGAAGAAGATGATACAGATGGGCATATAGATAATATATTTGCTCCTATAGGTGATAACAAATATCTCATAGCTTACTCTGATTTAGATGATCGAAGAAATTATTCTATTTTACAAAAAAACAAAGAAATTTTAGAGCAGTTTTTTTTACTAAAAAATATTAATGCTGAAATAATACAGATCCCCTTACCCTCAGAAATTATAGTTGAAAATAAGAGACTGGTTGCCTCTTATATCAATTTTTATTTTTCCAAAAATTCTATTTTTCTTCCTAAATTTAATGTCAAAGAGGATGAGTTGGTTTATGATATTTTTAAATCATTATATAAAGATAAAAATATTAAAATGATAGAAACAAAAAATATTAATTATGGGGGTGGAAATATTCATTGTGTTACAATGAATGTCCCAAAGATATGAAAATTAAAATTGGCACATCTCAGTTTTCTTGCATTAAAGATAATGTAAAAGAAAATATGAATAAATCTTTAGATTTAGCATCTAAGGCTGCATCTCAAAAAGTAAATGTATTTTTACTCCAAGAGTTATTTCAAACTCAGTATTTTTGCTCAACTCAAAATTCGAAATTTTTTGATTTAGCAATAACATTTCCTAATAGTGAAATTTTTGAAGTTTTTTCTAATTTTTGTAAACATCATAAAATTGTAATACCAATAAGTTTTTTTGAGAAATATGGTCAAAATTATTTTAATTCTCTAGTCTTAATAGACTCAAAAGGAGAATTAAGTGATATTTATCGTAAATCTCATATTCCAGATGGCCCTGGTTATAATGAGAAATTTTATTTTACCCCTGGTAACACAGGTTTTAAAGTTTTTGATACCGAATATGGAAAAATTGGTTGTGGCATTTGTTGGGACCAATGGTTTCCTGAGTGTGCAAGGTCAATGACATTGTTAGGAGCTGATATGATTTTATATCCAACTGCAATTGGTTCTGAGCCTCAAGATCCAAATTTAAATTCAAAAAAACATTGGGAAAATGTGATGATTGGACATTCTGCTGCAAATCAAATTCCAATTATTTCATCAAATCGAATTGGTGAGGAAATTGAGGATGATATTAAAATTAATTTTTATGGTGGATCTTTTATTACTGATCACTTAGGAAGTATTCAGGCTCAAATGGACTCAGTCACAGAAGGCGTCATATCTCATGAAATAAATGTTGATGAAATAAGAAAATTTCGCCAATCATGGGGCAATTTTAGGGATCGAAGACCAGATCTTTATAAAAAAATCTGTGATTTTTAAACTAAATTAGAATATCATATAAGTAGGAACTTATTTTAAGAGGAGAGGTCTATGAAAAAATTATTAATTACATTCTTGTCTCTTTTTTTGCCTTTTAGCTTAAGCGCAAAAGAAGAATTATTTATTTATAACTGGTCAGATTATATAGCTGAGGACACGATTGCTAATTTCGAAGCAGAAACTGGAATTGATGTTACCTACGATGTATTTGACTCCAACGAAGTCTTAGAAGCAAAATTATTAGCAGGCGGCAGTGGATATGATTTAGTTGTCCCTTCCGGCTCTTTTATGGAAAATCAAATTAAGGCTGGGGTTTTTCAAAAATTAGATAAAAGTAAACTATCTAATTTAGGTAATCTTGATCCAAGTGTTTTAGCTAAAACAGATGCCCACGATCCAGGTGGAGAATACTCAATCAACTACATGTATGGAACTACAGGTATTGGATACAATGTTGCTGCTGTAGAAGAGAGAGGTGGCGATGTTGAATCTTGGGATATAATTTTTAACCCTGATGAAATTTCTAAATACGCAGATTGTGGAGTAGCAATGCTCGATGCACCAAGTGAAATTGTTGAAATTGCATTAAACTATCTTGGTCACGAGCCTAATACTGAAAATACAAAAGCAAATGAAGAGGCACTTGAGCTCTTAAAACAAATTAGACCCTACATTAAATATTTTGATTCATCTCAATACATAGATGATTTAGCTAATGGAGAAATTTGTTTAGCAGTTGGATGGTCAGGAGATGTATTCATTGCAGCCTACGAGGAAATTGAAGAGGTATGGTATTCGATTCCAAATGAAGGAACTGTAATCTGGTTTGACATGATGGGCATCCCTGCAGATGCTAAAAACGTAGAAAATGCTCATAAATTTATTGACTATGTTTTAAGACCTGAAGTTGTGGCAGATATAACTAACTATGTTTGGTACTCAAATCCAAATTTAGTTGCCAATACAACTGAGGGATTAATTGATCCAGAGATTTTAGAAGATCCTGCTATTTATCCAACAGAAGAAACTTTAAAGATGTTATTTGCGGATACTGCTGACTCTCCTCAGAAATCTAGAATTTCATCTAGAGTTTTTAATAGCTTTAAAGCTGCTCAATAATTTAAACTTTTTAAAAAGCACAACTTATTTATTTAGTTGTGCTTTTTTTCTTACACTAAATTAATGTCTACAAAGTTCCTTGAAATTAAAAATATTTCTAAGAAGTTTGGCAATGTAATAGCTTTAGATAACGTAAGTTTAAGCATTTCTAAATCTGAGCTTTTTAGTTTATTAGGATCCTCAGGTTGTGGGAAATCAACACTTTTAAGAATAATCGCTGGTTTTGAAAAACCAGACTCAGGAAGTATTATTTTAGATGGTGAGGATATTACAAATTTACCTCCTCATCTTAGACCCCTAAATATGATGTTTCAAAACTATGCTCTTTTTCCTCATTTAAATATTTCTCAAAATATAGAATTTGGTCTTAAAGAAGAAAACCTCCCTAAAAATGAAATTTTAGAGAGAACAAGAGAGATATTAAACTTGCTTGAATTAACGGGTCTAGAAAAAAGAAAAATTTATGAAATTTCTGGAGGCCAACAACAACGAGTTGCATTGGCGCGATGTTTAGTAAAAAAGCCTAAACTATTATTATTAGATGAACCCTTAGCAGCCCTAGATAAGAAGTTAAGAATTCAAACTCAATTTGAATTAGTCAACTTGCAATACAAGTTGGGTATTACCTTCATAATTGTTACTCATGATCAAGAAGAGGCTATGTCTTTATCAGATAGAATGGCAATTATGAAAAATGGTAATATTCTTCAGATAGGTAATCCTGTAGAGATATATGAAAAACCTATTAACCAATATATTGCCAATTTTATTGGTACTGCAAATATATTTAGTATTGAAGGAATTTCTGATGATTTTTTTTTAAAAGAGATTGACTCTAAAATTAATTCGCTAAAAGGTACAAATATTTATAAACATTGTCTTATAAGGCCTGAAAAAATTACTATATCTAAATCTTTCCAAAATAAGGATACAGTAAAATGTTTAGGAATAGTCAAAGAGGTAGCTTACCTTGGAAGTTATACTAAATACTTAGTTGAAGTTAAAAATCATCAATTTTACGCTTTTATGCAAAATAGTGAAATTTCTGGAGATCTCAAAATTAAATGGGATGATAAAGTTGAATGCTCATGGAGAGATGATTCAATATATTTTTTTAATGAGTAACTTTTTTAAAAAACAAAATTTTTGGTTTGTTTTTACTCCTTATTTCTGGCTAGTTCTATTTTTCTTTATTCCCCTTGCACTAATTTTCAAAATTTCAATTTCAGTATCAGAGTGGGGTATGCCTCCATATCGTGATTTATTTGATTTTACAGATGGTAAATTTAATATTAATTCAACTCTAGGAAATTATATTTTTATTTTTTCTGATCCTTTTTACTTAAGATCTTATTTTAACTCATTATCATTAGCTTTTATATCTACTCTTATTTGTTTGATTATTGGCTATCCAATAGCATTTTATGTAGCAAAGTCTAAAGAGAGTGTGAGAAATATGTTATTAATTATTTTAATTATTCCTTTTTGGACTTCATTCTTATTAAGAGTATACGCCTGGAAAGTGATACTTCAGGGGTCAGGTATTATCAATTCTTTATTAATAAACTTTGGATTTATTGATGAGCCTTTATCTATGCTTCATAATCATTATGCAGTGATCTTAGGGGTTGTGTATACATATTTACCTTTCATGATTTTGCCATTATATGGGTATTTAGTAAAATTTGATTTAAATTTGATAGATGCCTCAAGTGACTTAGGGGCAAAACCTTATAAAACCTTTTTAAAAGTAATCTTACCTTTGTCTATACCGGGCATAGTAGCAGGAAGTATGCTTGTTTTTATTCCTGTAGTTGGAGAATTTGTAATACCAGAGTTGTTAGGAGGAAGTGATAAGTTATATTTTGGAAAAATAATATGGGATGAGTTTTTTGTAAATCGAGATTGGCCAATAGCAAGTGCTTTGGCAATGTCTGGAATACTAATATTAGTTATCCCCATTATAGTTTTTCAATTAGTATTTGCTAAATTTAATTTCAAAGATGAATAAATATTTTTTTAAGATATTAAGTTTAACTATTGGACTTGGATTTCTTTACTTTCCCATACTCACACTTATTGCCTATTCATTTAATGATAATAAAAGAGTTATGGTTTGGAAGGGTTTCTCTTTTAAATGGTATGGTAAATTATTTCAAAACGAACAAATTATAGAAGCCTTTCTTATTAGTATTAAGATAGCTTCACTGTCTGCCACATTTGCAACGATATTAGGTGTTATGATTGGTTATTCACTGACAAGAATATCTAAGATACCAGCTAGACCTTTTTTTATATTTTTGAGTTCGTCTCCATTGGTAATGCCAGAAATTATCTTAGGTTTATCTTTGTTGCTTTTTTTTATTTCCTCTAATCATCTCATTGGTTTCCCCTCTACAAAAGGACAATTAACTATACTTATCTCTCATATTACCTTTTCAGTTGCTTTCGTAGCAATTATCATTCAATCACGATTGAGTAGCTATGATAAAAATATTGAAGAAGCCGCTCAAGATTTAGGAACATTGCCTAATAAAATTTTTTGGAAAATTACAGCACCTGTAATTTTACCTTCAATAATTTCTGGATGGCTTCTTGCGTTCACTCTTTCTCTAGATGATTTAGTAGTAGCCAGTTTTACATCTGGCCCAGGTGCTAATACTTTGCCAATCGTCGTATTTTCTAAGGTAAGACTTGGATTAAGCCCTGAAGTAAATGCTTTATCAGCAATTATTATGCTAGTGGTGATAATAGCTGCAGTAATCTATTATCTGATTAATCAATCAAACGTTAAGAAGTAAATATTCTCTTTCCCAAGCAGTTATTATTTTATTGTAAGCATTTACTTCTAAATCTTTTATAGAGCAAAATAGCTCAACAAAAGTTTCACCAAAAATTTCTTTTGCTTCCTTGGATCGTGAGAAGATATCTATTGATTGATAGATGCTTTCAGTTAAGGATACATTAACATTATAAGCTGCCTTTTTTGTTTCTTGTGTTGCCTTTATCTTTTTCTTAATTCCAAGATAGCCCGCAGTCAGGGTAGCGGCAATAGCTAGGTAGGGATTAACATCTGATCCACATAATCTATTTTCAATTCTTGCTTGAGATGCAGAATTAAAGTTAGGAACTCTAAAGCCACAAGTCCTATTTTCAAATCCCCAATTTAGATTAAAAGGTGTACCTTCCTCCCAATAACCCCTTAGACGTTTAAAAGAGTTAACATTCGGAGCAAATAAAGGCAAGAATGACTTAGAGTACTTCTGCAGTCCACCAAGATAGCTGTCAAAATATTTAGTAGTTTTTAAATCTTTATTAACAAATACTGGTTTCCCCTTTTTTAAAATTGATTGATGAATATGCATCGAATTACCTGGAGAATTTTCAAGAGGTTTTGCCATAAATGTAGCATATAAATTATGTTTCAAAGCAGTTTGCCTTAGTGTTCTTTTAAAAAGAAATACTTGATCTGCTAACTCAAGAGGATTGCCATGTTTAAAATTGATTTCCATTTGAGCAGGGCCATCTTCATGGTTGATATTTTCTACTTCTAAATTTTGAGCTTCACAATAATCATATAAGTCTTCAAAGATGTGATCAAACTCGTTGATAGCATCGATACCATAAGATTGATTACCTTTTTCAATTCTTCCTGATTGTCCAGATGGTGTCTCAAGGGGATAGTCAGGGTCATTATTTTTTTTCACCAGATAAAACTCAATTTCTGGAGCTACTACAGGCTCTAATCCAATTGCATTATATAAGTTTATGACCTTCTTCAAAATTCCTCTTGAATAGACTTCAATGTCATTACCATTGCTGTCAACTGCATCGCATATAATTTGTGCTGTGGGTTCATCATACCACGGGACAACCCTTAAAGTTTCAAAATCAGGCTTAAGAATAAAATCTCCATCGGTTGGATTTAATAATTGATCATCAATTGAGTAGGTAACACTTCTTGAGACAGCAAGCTTAAATAAAGCTAAAGGAAGTCTTAATCCTCCAGACTCATAAGAACTTAAAAATTTTTTAGTTGGAAGTATTTTTCCTCTCGGAATTCCTGAATTATCGGGAATAAGACACTCAACCTCTGTAATTTTGTGTTTTTTAAACCAATCTATGTAACTATTCATTTATATCGCTAATCTTTAAAATTTGATAATTATGTACCTGATGGAATATTCAGATAACTATTATACAAGGACAAAAACATATAGCCCACACTTTAACAAATTAAGTGAATCCTTACAATGTGATGTTTGTATAATTGGAGGAGGCCTCTCAGGCATTTCAACTGCGTATTATCTTAGTAAAATCAACCCTAATTTAAAAGTTGTAGTATTAGAAAAGCATAAAATAGGATGGGGTGCATCCGGACGAAATGGTGGACAACTGCTTCATGGCTTTTCCGGTGAGGATTTTAAAAGCCAAAATCACACATTTGATGAACAAAAACAATTATGGAATTTTAGTATTGATGCGGTGAGAGAGGTCAAAAAAAATATTCAAGAGTTAAATATTCAGTGTGACTTAGTTGAGGGGTATTTATTAACTTCAGTTACTAAAAAACACGATGAAGAATTAAAAAAGTATATAGATCTATTACAAAATAAATATGGATATGAATCTGCTATGTATTTACCTAAGTCTGAAATGCACAATTATTTTCATAGTCCTTACTATAAATCAGCTATGTATGACAGTGAGTGTTCCCAAATTCATCCTTTAAATTATTGCTTAGGCTTAGCTCAAGAAATTTTAAAAAATAAAAATTGTAAAATTTATGAGGAAGCCTCTGTTGTGTCATATGAATCCAATAATGATGTCACAATTAAATTAGACAATAACTTAATTATTAGATCAAAAAAAATGATCATGTGTTGTAATGCATATATTAATAATCTAAATAAAAAACTTCGTCGAAAAATTATGCCAGTAAAAACTTATGTATCAGTTTTTAAAGATATACCAAAAAAAGAATTGAATAATTTTTTTAAAAAACAAATAACTGTTGGAGATATGCTTTTTGTATTAAATTATTTTCGATTAGATAAACATAATAATTTGGTATTTGGAGGTGGGGTAAGCTATTCAAATGTCGATCCTTTAAGTTTAGAAAAATCTCTTAAAAAAAGTATAAAAAAAATTCTACCAGGTTTAGAAAAATATGAAGCTTGGTGCACTTGGAGTGGCCATGTGGCAATAACTGTTAATCGATTCCCACATATTGGTTTTTTAGATAAAAATATTATTTTCACCCAAGGTTATTCTGGTCATGGGTTGGCTATTACTACAATGGTTGGTAAAATGATCGCTGAAGTTTTAGAGAGTGAAAATAATGACATTAAGTTATTTGAAAAATTCATTCACAGAGATTTTCCTGGTTTTGGTATAATTGATACGCCACTTCTAGTATTGGCTATGAGTTACTATAAATTAAAAGATATTATAAGCTTATAGTAATTTCCCCCTACCCATTATTGATTTTGTATCTAAATGTTTTTTCAATTTTTTTAAGAAATTATAATATTCTTTTGTTTTATATTTTTTAAGTAAGTCAGACTTTTGCGTTCCTATGCCATGTTCTGCCGCTATACTACCATTAAGTTCTATTACTAAATCAAAGATAAAATTAGATAGTTTTATTTTTTTCGTACTATCATTGTCCATAATTTTAAAATTACAATGTAAATTTCCATCACCCAAATGCCCAAAAAAATAGGGTGTGTAGAATGAATTTTGAATTATAAATTTATTAATTTTTTTGAAAAAAATTGGCCAATTCGACAAAGGAAGAGAAATATCATATTTGTGATTAAAATTTAATTGATTTTGTTTATAAACAATCTCCTCTCTCTTTTTCCAAATATCAGATTCTAATTTATTTCTCTCAATTTTATTAATCTTGAATTTGTATTTATTAGATAACTTAGTTAATTCTTTTGATAGATTTTCTTTATCGTTAGAGTTCACTTCTAAAATAAGATTATAGCTATCATTATTAAAAGTAATTGAGCTAGGTATAGGAAAAATAATTTCATAACTAGTTAAATTGTCATAATGATTATTTCTAATCTTTTTATAAAGGTTAATAGCTTTTATTAAGCTACCTATTTGTATTAAGAAAGTAGTTTTGTATTTTTTTTTAGGTATTAACTTTAAGTTTGCTTTAGTAATAATCCCAAATATACCCTCAGAGCCTATAAATAATTTCCATAATTTAGGTCCAAAATTATCTTTTTTTAGTTTGCTTTCAAAATTTATAATCTCACCATTAGATAAGACAACCTCTAAGCCATTAATATGATCTTCAATATTACCATATCTTAATGTCTGCAAACCTCCTACATTAGTTGATATATTTCCCCCAATTGTACATTTATCATTTGGAGCAATGTTTACAGGGAATAGTAAGCCTTTATTGTTTGATTTTTTTTGTACCTCAATTAATTTAACTCCACTTTGAGCAGTACATATCATGTTATCGCAATCTATTTCTTCAATCTTATTCATAAATTTTAAATCGATAAAAATATTCTTATTATTTTTATAAGGATTTGTTCCTCCTACGCGATTAGTTCCACCACCTATAGCAATAACATTAATATTTTTTTTATTACAAAATTTAACTAACTTTGAGACTTCATGACTGTTTTTAGGGAATGCAGTAAGTTTATTATTATTCAATTTGACGTTTATTGGAAATTTCATTTTGATGCTCTTTTTAATCTATCATTAATTGCAATTCCAATTCCTACATTTGGTATAGGTCCAATACTGATAGAATCGTACTTTTCATTATTATCTGCCATAAAAATATAATGATATAAATTTTTTGCTGCTTCATCTAAATTCTTTTTTTTACTTAGGTTTTTAAATTGTTTTTTTTTATCTTTGCCAAAAGAAAGATAAGCACTATTTTTTTTTATTACTTTTTGATTGAGATAAATGCTTTTATTTGGGGAATAATGTTTTTTAGAGGTACCTGAGAAACTTTTATCTTTATCATTAGTTATTTTGATAAAAGGTAATACTTTTTTTAAATCTGTTAAGCTAATCTTCCCTGGTCTAATCACTGTTAATCTATTTTTAAAAACATTTACTAATGTAGACTCTAGTCCAACTTTGCATTTCTTATCATCAACAATAATCAAATTTGTATCTAAAAATTGGTCAAAAACCATTTTTGCATTTATTGGGCTAAGTTTTTTGAATCTATTTGCCGATGGCATAACTATAGGCCTGGCTAAAAGAGATATTACTTTTAAGGTAAGTAAATTTTTAGGAATTCTCACTGCGCAATATTTGTTTTTGGTTAAACTTATTGGAATTTGCTTAGATTTTCTTTTTAATATTAATGTTAAAGGACCAGGCCAAAATTTTTCAGCAAGCAATAAATTTTCACCCTCTAAGATAAAAAACTTTTTTACCATATCTATATTAGAACAATGAAATATCAGTTTTTTTGATAGAGGCCTTTTTTTTAACTTATAAATCTTTTTTGCCGCTGATAAGCTAGTTCCTAAACCCGCAAGCCCATATACTGTTTCTGTTGGAAGAGAAACCAAGTCATTTTTTAAGAGTTTTGTTGTAACTATATCTAAGATGTCTTGACTAGAATTATTTTTTATTATTATGGGCATAATTTACATAATTAGATATATTTTTAGTGTAAAGATCAGTTCTTTTATTATTATTTTACTACTTTATGAAAATTTGCGCCATTGTTCTTTCAGCAGGAAGAAGTAAAAGATTTAAGTCTTCTCTTCCTAAATATTTACATTCTATCGCTGGCCAATCTATTTTGGATTATAATTTAGATGCGATAAAGAAAATAAAAAAAATAGATAAAACTCAAATAATATCAAATAAAGAAAATAAAAATTTCTTCATAGAAAAAGGAATAAGCCCATTTATTCAAGATCCTATAGACGGTACAGGTGGTGCTTTAAAACAAATATATGATGCGAAGAAATTATCTTCAGATTATTATTTGGTAATTTTATCTGACACGCCTATTTTTGACTATAAAATTCTAAACCAGTTTATTAATAAATCTATTTCATCAAAAACGGACCTAAGTGTTTTATCTCAAGAGATAGCTAATCCTCATGGATATGGCAGAGTCATCATGCAAGATAAAAAATTTTTATCTATCGTTGAAGAAAATGACTGCAATGTTAACCAAAAGAAAATAAAATTAATTAATACTGGTATTTTTTTCTTATCTAAGAAGGCAATATCTAATATTAATCTAATTAAAAAAAATTCTAAAAAAAAAGAATTTTATATAACTGATTTGATAGAAATATCTCATCAAAAAAAATTAAAGGTTAACGCTTTTCAAAATCATGGATTGCCTATTCAGGGTGTTAACACAAAGCCTGAATTACAAGATCTTGAAGATTTTTATCAAATATATCTAAAAGAAAAACTCATAAAAAATGGAGTTAGAATTATTCAACCTGATACTGTGTACATTGAAAATAATGTCAAAATTTCTGATGGTGTAATTATAGAACCAAATGTTGTAATTAAAAAGAATGTTAACATCGGTAGAGAGACTTTAATCAAATCATTTTCATATATCGAAGACTGTAATATTGGTAATTATTGTCAAATAGGTCCATTCGCCAGAATTAGACCAGAATCAAAAATCTCTAATAAGGTTAAAATAGGAAATTTTGTTGAAATAAAAAAATCCTCTATTTCTGAAGGTGTTAAAATTAATCATTTATCTTACGTAGGCGACACACTTATAGGAAAAAATACTAATATAGGTGCTGGAACAATTACTTGTAATTACGATGGAAAAAATAAACTTACATGTAAGATAGGAAATAATTGTTTTATAGGATCTAACACTTCTATTGTAGCTCCAGTTAAAATAGGCAATAGTGCCTATGTAGCTGCTGGATCTGTAATTACTAAAAATATTCCCAATAATCAATTTTCAATTAGTCGATCAAAACAAAAAAATATTAAAAAGATATTCAAATAAAAATTATGTGTGGCATTGTAGGAATTCTAAACTCAAACTCTTTAAAAACAGAGGCTATAGATATCCTAAAAAAATTAGAATATCGTGGTTATGACTCTTCTGGCATATCATTATTTTCCAGCAAAAGAATCAAGACAATTAAAAGTGTTGGTAAAATTTCTGCTTTAGAAAAAAAAATTAAATCAGTATCAGATAGGCATTTTGAAGGAGTAATCGGTCATACGAGATGGGCAACGCATGGAGCTGTTAGTAGAAATAATGCACATCCTTTTTATGATGATAATTTAACACTAGTGTGCAATGGAATTATTGAAAATTATATAAAAATTCAAAAGCTTTATAAAGAAATACCAAATCATATTGAGAATGATGCTGAAGTAGCTTTTTATTTTTTAAGTTACTTGCTAAATAAATATAATAATCCAGATTTAGCTTTAAAGATCTTTAAGAAAACAATTAAAGGTAATTATGCTTTTGTTATATATATAAAAAAAAATAAATCATTTTATCTTTTGAAAAGTGGTAGTCCAATATCACTGTCTCAAAATAAAAAAATATTTTATGTTTGCTCAGATTCATCAATCTTATCTAATTATCATGATAAAATTTACCATTTAAAAGATGGTGATTTTTTAAAAATTAGCAATAATGAAGTTTTCAACTTAAAAAAAAATACACCAATTATTTTTGAAAAAAATATCAATTCTTCCAATTCTCATGATAAGGGATCTTTTCAACACTTCATGCTTAAAGAAATACACGAACAACCAAGAGTGCTCAAAGATACCCAGGCAAAATACGATAACGAATATTTTATAGATTTTGAGACAAAATTTACTGATTTACTCAATTCTCACAAAATCATACTAGTCGGATGTGGCACTGCATATCATGCCGCTATGATTGGCGAATATTATTTTAATAAATTAACATCTTGCGATGTCTCGTGTGAGCATGCTTCTGAATTAAGGTATAAAAACTTACCGAAAAAGAAATGCTTATTCATATTTATTTCTCAATCTGGAGAGACTATGGACACTCTTATGTCACTAAAATATATAAAGAAACATTCACATAAAGCTGTAGTTATTACTAATTCTCTCCAAAGTACTATGGTTAGAGAGGCAGATTTAACCATCCCCACATATGCTCAAAAGGAAGTTGGTGTGGCTTCTACCAAGGCTTTTACCTGTCAGATCTTAAGTTTGGCTAAC
>CERI01031959.1_pt1 | contig 24517 bp, 24 predicted proteins | sample 350261 | NCBI WGS metagenome assembly CERI01 (sample SAMEA2620979, study PRJEB7988) | marine metagenome | isolation source: saline water (ENVO:00002010), including
TCTATGAATAAAAATTGAATTAAAAGTTATTTGATTTTGAGAAAAGAGAAGAACTTTTTTATTTAGGTTTATTAAATAAGTTTCTAATTCACCATCTAAACTATCTAAATCTTGAATATCTAAAACGACGAGGTTTGTTTCTTCTTTTTTATTTAACGAGTCAATTGACTCGATAACTTTTTTTGAGTCGTTTTGAACATTAATATCAAAGTTTTTAAGTTGTTTTCTGAAACTTAAAATTCTTAATTTTTTAAAACTAGAGTTTTCTTCAAGGTTAATTGAGATATATTTTTCATTCAAAGGAGACCTGCCCAAAATAACAAGAAAAATTTCGCTATTTCTAAATATGAACAATAGTAGAGGAACCAAAACTGAAAAAGATATTAAAGAAGCTCTTGACAGTAGATCAAAACGCAGCACATAGAAAGATGAAAAGATATATGCAGTCCATAAAAGGTAAATGCTAAAAAACTCTTGTAAGTAATTTCTGTTAAGTGTGTAGGTTAATTCGTTTACATATGTATAAAAACTAGTTGAGAAAAGAATTCCTATAAAAGTTGTTATTAACACCACAAGGATTGAATCTACAGTTACATACTCAATTGGAATAAATGAGTAAAAATTATTCCAATCTTCAACTAAGTTTTGATACAAAAGAAATTTATCTTCGCTTCTAATAAGTAAAAAATTATCAAAATACCAAATGGAAAATGTGTTAGTAGCAACTAGGATAAAAACAAATCTAAGGGCATATTTAGTTAAATTTTTCTTGCTCACAATAAGTTATCTTTTTGGTTAATTTAATCATAGAACTATATTGAAAATTAATAAGGAAGTATTTTAATTTAGTATTCTATAGTTATGGATAAAATCTTATGGATATAGTAGAAAACCTATGCGGTGCGTATCCAGTTAATTTTCAGAAACCAGATATAGCAAGCAATCCCAACTATGTTTTTCCTAATGACGTATATTATAACGCACGGCAACTTTTTGACTCAGAAGGAACAACAGTTTTTGTCAATTCTTTTATAGAGTGTCAGCACTATGTTATTGGAGGGTGGAATTTTACTCCCATCAAAAACTTAGAGCTTTCACTACACAACTATCTCTTAGTTGGTATAACCATTGGAATTATTGCCCAGTTGGTAATACCAAAATTGAAAGTCTTTCAAAAAAATGAATAGGCTAATAATTGGCAAAAAAAAATTATTTTTAATATTAGTCATATCCATAATGCTAATTCCATGGTTCAATAGTGATTCAGGCTTTGAGCAAATTGCCGGTACTGTAAGTCAAGAAAGCGTAGCTTTTTATGAAATAAACCCATGCAAAGTTTCACTTGTACAATTTCTGAAATCCAACCCTTCATCAATATACCAAGACCATTACCACTTCAGATATAACAACTACTCCTCTATCAATTGTTTTGGAAGAATATCTGGTGCTACAGTCATAGATAGTGATTTTTATATATCAGTAGGCACCAATTCTTTTATAAATATATTATTGCAAAGTATTTTTTGGATTTATTTACTTTCAAGAATCAAGAGAGATAACAATATAAAAGATAACGAAAATGTTACCTATTATCCATCTATCAACCATTACATTTCTTTATTGTTAACTACTACTCTTTTTAGCTTTTCAATTTATGCTGAAAAAAGATTTTACGAAAAAAGTCTATACTATTTCGACTTTTCTGAAATATTCTATAAGATTTTAATAACCGGATTAATATTTTTTATTTTAAATAACTTTATCTCAGTATTTAATTCAAGAAAAGAAAGTTTTTTTACATTCATTCCCTATCTCTATTTGTTTTACTCCGTATTCAGCGGATATAACTTCACACTTTTTTCTACCGTGTTGGTATATTACGGAATTATATCTTTTCTAAATAATGAAATAAATTGGAAAATCAATAAAGTCCTTTTTGTTTTTGTGATTTGGTGGACGTTGAATTCCAGAGAGAGTTTTTATTTTAGTCCTGGAAAATTAAGGGGGTTTACAAGCAGCATTTATGAATTCAATGCGACAATCTTTTGGTGTTTGTATTTCTTACTTTTTATAAACGGTCTATGGTATCTCTTTCAAAAGACAGTAGATTACTTTGATTTACAAAAGTTTATTAACAACTTTAGTATTGTCAGTATCGTTATTCTGGTTCTTGGGTTTTTTGGTGCTAATTTTCCAATTATAAACTTTTTAAATTATTATTATTTTGGTCAACAAAAATTTGGCATCACTAGAAACAACCCTTTTGCTTTTGATAGCTGGGAAGAGAAGCTTTCTTGGAGGGGGTTTTATTCTAGCGCAGAATCAATAGGCGAATATTATGGATTATGCTTGTTGTTTATTGCTTTTTCATTTTATAAAAAAAAGTCTCTCAACTACTTTGAGATTGCAGGCTCTATGTTTTCAATTCTAGGTCTTTACTTCTCAGACAATAGAACGGCAATGATTCTGGTATCCATTTTTATAATTTATCTGTTTTTAAAAGATACTAAGTATAAAAAAATTGGCCTCATGCTTAGTGCAGGATTTCTAATCAGTCTTATTTTATACTTGATAGGCTTTGAATCTTTTACATATTCTTATGAGTTTTTGAAAGATCAATTATTTGTTCAGGCTAATTTTTATCAATATGACACTGTGTACTCGAGTTTTATAATTTGGATGAAAGAAAGTTACAACAGTAATGGAGTACTGAATAATATTTTTAGTCTATTTAGTGTCCTTGCTTATTTCTTAAATCGTTCAGAAATGTGGGGCATCTTCTTTGCAAGGTATAATCCAACGTATTTAGAGATGATGGCTGGTAGTGGACCCTTTAATTTTGGCCAGCTATACGGAGAAAATATTATAAATAAAACAGAATCGTTTTTATTGCCCCACTCATCTTTACTTTCATTCCTTCTCTTTTTTGGATTTATAGGTATATTTCTTGTTTTTACATTGTTTTCAAAGTTATATTTAGGCAACAGAGATAATATATCTACATTTGGAAAAATGTTGATAATATTTATGATTATCAACATTATCAAAAATGATGTATTGAATTATTTCTCATCTTTCACAATGTATTTGTTCTTCTTTTTAGCTGTATTGAAAACAAAAAATGAAAACATTTTTAGGTTTTAAGCTCTCTTTTTTTTGGTACTAAATAAATTAGTGAAATTATAGTTAGAATTATTCCTGCAAAATTTATAGGCTTCAGTACAAAACCTGTTTTAAAAAAATTATTACTTTTATTAACATCAATTTTCTTATATTTCCCACAGTCTATGTTCATCTTTCCATAGAGCACTTCTATGAGAGGCTTAGTTACGCTACATGAAGAAGAGTACTCCACATAAGGTTGTAGATTTTGATTTAAGTCGGTCGTTGCTGATTTAATTACTCCAAAATTAAAAAAACAAAATAAGACATAAAATATTAGAAAAAACTTTTTCTTTTTTGTAGTTATTAAATTTATTACTAAAAAAGTAGTGCTTAAAAGAAATACGAACGAATAATAATGAGGCTTGAAGGTATCTGCAATATTTGGATCAAAATTGTTGACAGGAAGACCCGCGATAGAGTGAAAAAGTAATAAGCCCATTCCATAGAAGACAGCTACAAGATATCTTTTCTCTGCAGAATTATTAAATAAAGACTTAATTAAAAGTGAATAAAAAATTATTGACAAAAATAAACCCAGAGTTTCAAAAAGATAGATATCAGTATCTTTTTGAATAAAAATTGTTAGTTGCTTAGAGTCAAAGTCAACAGAGGGAGGCTGGATTTTATTACTAACTTCGAAAATAATAAATTCTTTTCTGCTGTCAAAATAATTACAACAGTCGCTATCCCAGTAAAGGTCAAAATAATCACCTGATGTTTCGAGAAGAGTTATTCCAATAAAAGATTCTGCATGGTCATGTTTTATCGGGCTTGTCACTAGGTTAAATAAACTTATATTGTAAATAATATTTAGAGGTGCCTTGTAGTTATATTTTTCATCAAGTGTAGCTCCACTCTGTACATCCAAGAGACCTTTATTGTTTACTGATGAATTTTCTACTATCAAGAAACTCATCAGTATAAATAGTATTGCTAGAAGTGATATGAGGTGAGTCTTCTTTAATTTAGCAATTAAATTCAAATTTGTAGCTACAAGGTACACCGAAATAATGACTAATATATTTCCCTTCAGAGTAAGACAGATCGCAACAATTGGTAATGAAAAATACAAATAACGAATTCTTTTTTCTGACTTATAAATTTCAATACAAAATAATATCCAAGGCAACAGTGCAAAAGCTAAAATTTCTGGTTTAAATACAATTCTTTGAACCATGGAAATAGGAAAATAACATAAAAATGTAAATGTTAAAAATATAGAAGATTTTTGGTATTGAAGATATTCTAATAATTTGTAGTAACCAAACAGACCAAAAGCATATATATAAAAATTCGTTTGCTGAATTGATTTATGAAATAGTATTTGATTTTGACCAAATTCATTGTACTGAAAAAAATAGTTAATATATTGTAAGTAGTAATACATGAGTCCGTGCTCTCTGTTTGTGGCAATTTCTTGGTTAGCAAAGTGGTCAAAGTAAATAAAGTACTCAGAATAATCTGGGCTTAATGTTGAATCATAAAATAAATAGTTCACTTCTCTTAAAAAAATAAGAGAAAAAATTAATAACATCAAGCTTGAGATATTTTGACTTTTCTGACTTTTTAACATATAACTTATTTTACATTTTAGAAAAATCTAAAAAATTAAAATGAAACATTTAATTATTACGTTGAAAATACAATAGAATTATATTATGTTGGTTTCAATTCTTATGAGTATTCATAACGGAGAGAAATATTTAGTGGAATCTATAAATAGTATATTGCATCAAACTTATAAAAATCTAGAAATTATTATCTGTGATGATTTTTCAAATGATAATACTTTAAAAATTTGTAAAGAATATGAAAAAAAAGATTCACGGATAAAGATAGTAACAAATAAGCAAAATCTTGGTTTAACAAAATCTTTAAATAATCTTATTGATCGATCAGTAGGGGAAATAATCGCAAGACAAGATGCTGATGACATAAGTGATTTGAACAGAATAAAAGAACAAGTAAAGTATATTGAAAACTTAAGATACGATTTTACAACAACTAGGGCAAAAGATAAAGATACTGAAAAATTTATACCTAAATATTCAAATTATCTTCCAAAAAGAATTATTTTAAAATTAAAAAACCCCTTGATACACGGGTCTTTAATGATACGAAAAGATGTACTCTTAAAAATGGGCAAATATGATGAAAATTTCTATTATGCTCAGGATTACAAGCTATTTAAGGATTTATTCAAGGCGGGGTACAGGCATAAATATATAAAAGAACCTCTGTACTTATTAAATATGAAAGATAATATTTCAAACAAATTTAAAATTGAACAACATTATTATGCTAATTGTGTCAAAAGAAACAAGTTACCAACTAAACGCACTCAGCAAATTTAAAATCAAAGTTTTTGCAGTATTGCAACCGCAAATATTAAAACTGAATAAAATTTTAACATTTTTTTCTTTTGAAAGCTTATTAGTATATTACTTTTTCTTAGTCTTGTTGTTAGGTAGATCTTTTATGGGTATCGGAATTTTTGGATTTAGAGTTGGCGAACTAATGATTGGTTCAGCAATGGTCTTATTTATTTACTTTGTAGTTTTCAAAAGTAAAAAAGTAAAAGATTTGTTAAATGATCCCTTAACTATTATCTTGAAACTCATTTTTATAAGCTTCATTGTTATAAATACGAGAAAAGGTGGGTTTGACAGTTTTTTAAATGTCGAAGTTTACAGATCAAGTTCTTATATGTGGTCTATAGGATTTCTTTTTGTTCTCAACTTTATTAATAGAGCTCGATTATTTGATTCAAGTATATTTTTTACAGGACTTTGTTTTATCCTTCCTTGCGTTTACATTTTGACATCTGTTTATTATCCAAATTTTTTAGACATGTTCTTTATGGAGTATTCTGATAAATTAAGATTATTAAAGGGTTCTGATCTTTTCATAGCTTATGCGATTTATTGCTTTTTATTCTTTGAACGCATTAAAAATAATAATTTCATATATATCTTTACTTTTGTAATTTCAGGTCTTTTAATTCCTTTAATTGTATTTTCTAGCAGGGGTGCTTCTATCGGTACATTTTTAGTACTTATATATTGTATATTTAGAAATAAGAATGCATTTCTTAGAAATAAATTCTTATTTTTTGGTTCTTTAATAGGCTTTATTGCCACTTTGACACTTTCATCAATTTATCTAGATTGGACAAAAATAGATTTTCAAGAAATTAATACGAGTATGGCAATAGATAGTTTAGAAATGACTTTAATTTCTAAAAGGTATCCTGAAACTACTAAACCGTATTTGTTTATTGAAGATAATAGAGTTAATTCTGGAGATGGAAATCTTAACTGGAGGTTACAAATATGGCAAGATGTAACGGAAGACCTATCTGATAAAAAAATACTTTTTACAGGCTACGGATACGAGGACGTCATTCCTGCAATGGCAAAGTTAGACAGAATGGGATTAGACGGAACTAATATCCATGTTCATAATTACTTTATAAATATCTTGGCAAGGGGAGGGTTAATACATTTAGTTCTATTTATTTTATTTTATATGTACCTCATGAAATATATTTATGAAAAGAACAAGTCCCACAATGCGACAATATTCATTGGAGCAATTCTTTTTGTCTCATTTTTTGACTCGAGCATGGAGACAGTGAGATATCCTTTTTTGTTTTACACTATTTTGTCTTACAAATTAGTTAAAGAATAAACCAATGAAACTTTTTTATTAATATATTATTTAATTATGAATAAGACTGCTCTTATAACAGGAATTACTGGTCAGGATGGTTACTATCTCAGTAAATTGCTTCTTGAAAAAGGATATGAAGTACATGGGACTGTTAGAAGGTCATCAACAATCAACACTCTGCGTATTGATCCATTAATCGCTAGATATAAAGAACCAAAAAAATTGAGCCTTCATTATTCTGATTTACTTGATCCATCTTCATTAAATCAGCTAATCCAAAAGATTCAACCAGATGAGATATATAATTTAGCTGCTCAGTCACATGTAGCTGTTTCTTTTAAAAACCCAGTTTTTTCTACACAAACAGGTACACTCGGGCCTCTCTCTATTTTAGAAGCTGTAAAGAATTCAAATAAACAGATTAAATACTACCAAGCTTCATCTTCAGAAATGTTTGGTGGGATAGATGATCAAAAACTAAATGAAGAATCAAAGTTTATTCCAAAAAGTCCATATGCCGCCGCTAAAGTTTTTGCACATCAAACAACTCAAATATATAGAGAGTCCTATGATTTGTTTACAGTAAACGGTATTCTCTTCAACCATGAATCACCCCACAGAGGAGAAACATTTGTGACTAGAAAAATAACCCGAGCAATTGGAAGAATTCATCATGGTCTCCAAACAAGACTAACTCTTGGAAATCTAGATGCTTTTAGAGACTGGGGCTTTGCCGGAGATTATGTAAAAGGTATGTGGATGATGATCAACCACCATACTCCGGATGACTGGGTTTTAGCAACAGCAGAAGCTCACAGTGTAAGAGAGTTTTTAGAAATTGGATTTAGTGAGGTCGGTCTTAATTACGAAGATTATGTTACAACGTCAGATAAATATTTCAGACCTAATGAAGTTAATCATTTATTAGGAGATTATTCAAAAGTAAATCAACAATTAGGGTGGAAACCTGAAACTTCATTTAAAGATTTAGTAAAACTTATGGTAAATTCAGATATGCTGCTTGCTGAAAGGGAAAAGACTTTAATAGAAAAAAAATTAATGGTGCCTACTTGGGAATATTCAACTTAAATTTTTTTTAAACCAGGAATAAGACAATTCAAGACCTTCTTCAAGTATGAACTTAGGTTTCCATCCGAGATTTTTTATTAATTCTGAATCAAGGAGTTTTCTAGGATTACCATTGGGTTTAGAGGTATCAAATGTTATCTCACCGTTGAAGCTGATAATTTTTTTGATTTTATGAGCAAGGTCGCTAATAGATATTTCTTCTCCAGATCCTACATTTATCAAGTCATTTTGAATATCATTTTCTAATACATACTTGATTGCTAGAGCTAAATCATCAACGTATAAGAATTCTCTCAAAGGGCTACCATCTCCCCACACTTGAAAATTTGGTAAAGAAGATATTTTTGCATCGTACATCCTTTTAATTAAACCCGGTATAACGTGACTACCCTTTTCATCAAAATTATCATTTGGACCGTATAAATTAGTTGGCATTAGATTTATGACCCTATGACCGTACTGAGTTGCTAAGGATCTGCCAATTTCGATAGCTGTAAGCTTTGCCATAGCATAAGGAGAATTAGTTTCTTCAAGCTTCCCCTCCATGAAACTAGATTCATTAATAGGGTTAGCTGCATTTAAAGGATAGATACAGCTACTACCCAGATTTACAATTTTTATATCAGGTTTGGAAATACATGATTCAAAAATATTTATGTTAATTTTAAGATTTTCAAGAATAAACTCAGTTCGGTATGTATTATTTGCAAGTATGCCTCCAACTTTCGCTGCTGCGTTGATGATTATATCAGGGGATATTTCTTCAATAGTTTCTTTGGTGCTTTTATAATTAAAAAGGTCTGTGTCTTTTCTAGTCGATGAAAAAACACTATACATATTATCACCAGAAAAGATTCTAGAACAAGAAGAACCCACTAATCCATTGCTACCGAAAATTAAAATTTTTTTTAAAGACATATGCTTATATTAAATGTATATCAATTATTTGTTTTTGTAATTAAAATAACAATAGTTTGAAAATTATATATTTTATGACCTATGGTTATTCGCTTAAAACATGGAATGACTCATTTGCACTCGAAAGAGAAGCAAAATATTTTAATTACCTCGCCAGACACAATAATATTAAATTTACGATTGTAACATACGGAGATGAAAGTGATTTTGATTTTGCTAGTTACTTCAATTCAGTAGAAATCATTCCAATATATTCAATTTTTAAAAAATGGAATTCAAAATATATAAACCTGATCATGTCCTTTTATTACCCCTTCAAGTTAAGAAAAACTATTATCGGCAAAAGTTTTATTATCAAGCAGAATCAATTATTAGGCTCATGGGTCTCGATAACATTTAAATATTTAACAAAACAACCACTTTTTATAAGAACTGGTTACGACATGTATACATTTAGTGTTTATGAAAATAAATCATTAGTAAAAAGATTTCTATATTTGTTACTAACAACTCTTTCAATAAAGCTTTGTAACATATACACGGTCAGCAGCATGAGCGATTTTCTCAACTTAGAAAAAAAATTAAAAATAAAAAATGATAATTTTATCATACTTAAAAACTGGGTTGGACAGTTAGAAAAAAATGGGTTGGGTTCAAGAAAAAAACAATTTGTATCCGTGGGAAGACTAGAATTTCAAAAAAATTATAAGTACTTGGTCAATGAATTTAAAAACTCTCCTGAATCCGTAATCATTTATGGAAGTGGATCTCATGAAGAGTCATTAAGAGAACTAGCTAAAAAAAATAATACAAATCTAGATATAGTAAATTCAATTAAAAATTCAAAATTAATGAATGAACTTTGTAATTCTATGTATTTTATTCTGCCTTCTTACTTTGAAGGCAATCCAAAAGTACTTTTAGAAGCAATGTCAGCAGGCTGTATTGTTTTTGCTAGTAAGATTTCTAATCATGAAGAAATTATAGAAGACGGAGTTAATGGTTTTTTGTTTGATTTAGAAACTAATAATTTAAAAGAAAAAATAAAGAAGATAGAAATTAATAAGCTTGATAATATTTCCATTTCCGCAATGAAGACAATCAATGACACTTATTCTATTCAGAAAATAGCAGCTGAAGAATACCAGATACTTTTAAGGATGATGTATGAGTAATAATATTTTATTATGTTTTGACTTAAACTACAATACTCAAGCCGAAGTCACGATAATGTCTTTACTAAATAATACTTTTAGCAAATTAAGCTTCTACATTATTCACAGCAATCCAGAAACAACCGTAGGTTTATCAACACGAATTAAGATGCATAAAAATACTGAAGGTTTGAAAGTGTATAAATTTAAGAAAAGAAAAGGAATTACATTCCCCAATTTTGATGAATCTCACATGACGGAAGCAACCTACTATAGATTGTTTTTAAGTGATTATTTACCAGATGAAATTAATACCATAATGTATATTGATCCAGATATAGTTTGCATTAATAATTTTGATATATTGTTTCAAACAACATTCAAAATTTTGAATAAATCAGAATTTATTTTATCAGCAAGGACTGAACATTATGAAAAACTTAATAGCGAAACTGTACAGCGTTTAGAATTATCAAATCAAAAATATTTTAATGCAGGTGTTACATTTATAAATTTTAAAAAATGGCAGGAGAATCAATTAACTGAAAAGCTTATCCAAAAAATGAACTACTTAAATAAAAGAGTTATGTGGTTTGATCAAGATATTTTAAATTCTCAGTTAGATGGAATGTATAATGAAATTCCACTTCAGCTAAATTTTACAAACCCACTTATCACAAGAGATGAGATAAAAGAGGAAGCTGTTTTTTACCACTACTCCGGCAAGAAGAAACCATGGACTATGAAAGGTATTCTTGAATACGGTGAAAGCTTCTACCAAGAAAATTACAGAGAAATATTTGATGGTAATTATCATATAGTTCACCGATATAAAAAAGATTCAATCTTACATTTTATGAAGTTTATATTAAGTTTTAAGTTTATGAAGTTACAAAAACCTCTAATTTTTATTTCCAATTTTATAACGTCTATGAAAAAACCAAATAATGTATAACAAAGCTAACAATAACAATCTAGAACATAGTTCAATAATTGGAGAACAGTCAATTGCTATTTGTGTAGTTGGAAATTTCAGATATTTATTTAAACATCTGAATACTTTCATAAATCAAGTTAGAAACGAAGGATGCTATTCGGGTCCCATATTAATTCTTACATCGAGATTGACATTAAAAAGTTTAATTCCACTAGATGATAGATCAAACCTCACTTTCTTTACCTTCAAAAAGATAAAATTTAGTAAATTAGCAGAAAAATCATTAAAAACACTCGACACTGGAGATCAGCCAAATAGGCATGTAACTAAAAATTTCCAATGGCATAAATTACATCTCTTTGATGAAAAATTAAAAAAATGGAAATATATTTTTTATATTGACATTAATATGAAAATTCATAGTGATATAAATCCTATTTTAGACCTTAAAGAAAAAAATATTTTATTTGCTAATGAAGATTCTAACGATGAAAACAACTGGAAACTCTCAGGTCAATTTGATGCCACACATCCACAGTATTTAGAATTAAAAAAGAACTTCAACCTCAATGTAACTAATTATTTCCAAACAGGAATACTTTTTTTTGATACAGAAATAATAAAAAATAATACAAAAAATGATTTGATAGATTTAGTTGAAAAATATCCAATTTCAAAAACTAACGAACAGGGGATTATGAATCTATACTTTTATTCTATTAAGAACACTTATAAGACTTTACCTAGGACAGTTAATAAAAATATAACCTACAATTATTGGGAGACTGAAGAGACCTCAATCATTACGAAGCAGTCAATGAAAAATAAAAGATGAAATTTTATGTTAAATAAAACCTTAAAAGCGATTAACAAAAATCTACTTTTAATTTTTTTCTTTTTATTTTTCACAAACTACGTTTCTAATTTTTCTAGAAATGAAAGCACGCTCGTTAATTATTATCTAAATAATAAAATACTTTTCATAATTTTTTTGATAAATGCAATATTTTATATTTTTCTAGTATTGGTAATCAAAGAGTGTTTAAAAATGAAATCAAATTCACTTACACTGGTTTATTTCTTTTCAAGCTATTTTATTTTTGACTTCTTTTTTTTGTCGATTTTAAAACAATCAAGTTTCCACCTAAGTTTTACTATTGTCTCGATTATTTGGATTTTTCTAATATTTACAAAAAGTATTAACAAGTTTAACTATTTATTATTTCCCTTTTACGCAATCATTTATATTGTTAATAATACTTTTTTTACAAGTTTTTCCAAGAATACTGAATATGTACAACTCAATACTGATGTTCCAATACAGTGGCTAGGTATGAGTAGCAAAATCTATAATTACAACTACTATGAACTTTTTACAAATAATTTGATTGATGGTCATGGTTTATTATTAAGCCATTTTCAGTCAGTGATATTTAAAATAAACTTCCTAGGACAAGATTTTGAATTCGTAAGATTAAACGCAAATTTGCTTCTTATTTTTTCTTTTTTATTGTTTTTTGATCTTAATATATCCAAAAAAGATTCTATGCTTCTTTGTTTAATTTTTACTTTTTTGATACTTAATAGTGACTGGTTAACATATTTATTTATTGACTCTCTCATGCTTGAAGGTATAGTCAGCCTCTTCTTTGCTAGTGTTTTACTCAACATAAAGAACCTACAAGCATCTAACTTAAATTTTAAATCATCCTACTTCTTCATGATTTTTGCTTGTTTATATCTAAGCAAACAATTTATTTCACTTTTAGTATTGTTGATATTTTTATTTATTTTTATCAAGTATAAAAATTTAAATGTAATTACTGGTTTAAGTGTTATCTCTTTAGATTTATTTTATAAAAAACTTTATACCCCTTCTGTAAATGGTTTTGAGTATTCTCAAGGATTAAATTATATTGATTTATTCAAAGATTTATTTTTATTAGAAGACTTAGAATTTAGTAATGTAATTAATATATTAAACCAACTGTTCATAGATAAGCCCATAAGTTTATTGTTACTAGTTTATTTCGCTTTACATTTAAATAATTATTTTAGATATAAAAATCCGACAATATCAAACATCATATTTTTTACAATTTTAACGAATATAATCTTTATATTTATTTTATATATTGCTTGGTGGAAAAATTTTGGCATTCAGTCATCTTTTAGGTATATATTGAATACATTACATCTAATAATCATAGGTATAGCCATGAATTTACAATCATCAACTGAAGAAATTGAACCTACTAAATTTTAATATTTTTATTGCGATATTAATGGCATCTTTAATTCTAATTTTTTTCCCATCAGCATAACTTCTTCCCTCGTACCGTATTGGGACTTCATGAATTTTTACTTTATTTTTCAGTAATTTGGATAAAACCTCTACTTCCATTGCAAACCCTTTTTCGCTTAGTTGTAATTTTCGAATATTCTCAAGACTGTAAAGCTGGTAACAAGTGGATATATCTGATACCACGTATCCATTGAGTATTGAAAAATAAAAAGATAGTATTCTATTACCAACATATGTAGTTACATATAAATTTTTCCTTTTTATGGAACCTTTTATACGAGAACCAAGAATTATGTCATTTGGATATTTCAGAGCACTATCAAATAGTTTTATGATATCTGTAGGAAAATATTCTAAATCAGCATCATGTACAACCATATGACTAGAAGTAGCATAGGCGATACCTTTTTGAACTGCGAAGCCTTTACCCATTTCTTCATCAGAAGAAAGTAGCAGAATGTGTTCGTACTGTTTGTTAAAGGAATTTGCAATTTTATAACTTTTATCCGTGGAACCATTGTCGACTAAAATAATTTCATCAATAATCTTAATTTTCAACAAGTTTTCTAAGGATTTCGTAAGATACTTTTCTTCATTGTAAAAAGGAACAATCACAGTTAACGAGATATTTTTATTCATAACTAAAATAAGTTTAGTAAAAAAATATACATGTTTTATAACTAAGATGTTTATCAGTAATGAAAAAAATACTTATTATCAATACAACATATAATCAGTTTGGTGGAGAAGACTCCAATATTCTCGATGAAATTAAATTACTTGAAAAATTTTATAAAGTTGAATACTTAGAATTTGAGAATAGTGGCCAGTTCTCAATCTTTGATATCATTGCTTTTTTCACTAATAGCAACTTTAAATCTAATAGGCTTTTGAAAAGTAAAATTAAAAGCTTTGACCCAGATGTCGTTTATGTACACAACACATGGTTCAAGGCAAACCTTGGTATTTTCAGACTTCTAGAGAAATCTAACGTAAAAGTATTGGTTAAAATTCATAACTTTAGATATTATTGCACAAGGTATTTCTCAGCAGCAAAACATACATCGGAAAATGATAATTGCTATATGTGTAATTTTCAAAAAAAAGGGTTTATTTTCAATAAATATTTTGAAGATTCCTACTTAAAATCCATACTGATAATTTTATATGGGAAGAGGTATATTAAAATACTCAAAAATAATGATATCAGATTATTAGTTATGACAAATTTTCAAAAAAATATGTTAAAGAGTTTATCTTTCAAATCTGAAAAAATTAGTAAATATTTAAATCCAATAACAGATTTAGAAAATTCATCGTATAAATCTACCAGCAATTATATAGTATATGCAGGAAGGTTGACTGTGGAAAAAGGAATTACAGAACTACTTCAAGCATGGAACAATACAGAAATTAAAGAACTTAAGTTAAAAATTATTGGTGATGGCGAACTCTATGCTTCTTTAAAAACTAAATATTCAAAAAAAAATATAGAGTTTCTTGGTGAACTTGATCATGAAAGAACTATTAATCTAATTAAAAACTCTAGAGGAGTGTTAACCGCAACCAAAATGTTTGAAGGACAGCCTCGATTATTATGTGAAGCTTCGATGAGCAGGGTTCCTTCTATTTTTCCAAACTTTGGAGGTATGTCAGAATTTTTTCCAGAACAGTACCCCCTCAAATTTGAACAATTTAATTATAAAGATCTTTCTTTAAAGATAAAATTACTGCAAGATTCAAAATACACTGAAGAGCTGAGTAATGATGTTTTCAAATTTTCGAGTAAAATTTTTGATGAGAATAAATGTTACGAATCATTTGAAAAGATTATCAGTGATTAATATTTGGTTTTCAAAAGAATCTATATAGAATATAATTTATCTTATGACAAAAAATAACATTCCTCTATTTAAAGTTTTCATGAGTGACGAAGCCTCAGAAGGCGTTTCAAAAGTATTATCCAGTGGATACATAACTCAGGGACCAGAGGTAGATAAATTTGAAAACTTACTAAAACAATATTTCAATAATGATAAAGTCGTCAGTGTAAACTCCGCAACTTCTGGCTTACACCTTGTATTCCACATGCTAAAAGAATATGGGCTAGGAGAGGAGAGAATTCAAATTTTAGATGAAAAAGATCATGTACTTACTACTCCACTTACGTGTACCGCTACGAATTGGCCAATAATAGCAAATAAAGTCAATTTAAAGTGGGTTGACGTAGATCCGTTTACCTGCAATATGAGTCTGGATAGCCTTGAAGAAAAATTGAATGAATACACAAAAGCTGTAAATATTGTTCATTGGGGAGGATACCCTGTTGATCTGAAAAGGCTCGAAAATATTCAAAAAAAATTCAAAGAAAAATTTGGATTTAAATTTATCATTATTGAAGATTCTGCCCATGCATTTGGTGCTAATGCTTACGGAAAACAAATTGGAAATACAGGAAATATTAGTACATTTAGTTTTCAAGCAATAAAACACTTAACAACAGTAGATGGTGGTTGTATTAACTTTAATTTTGATGAAGATGTAGAAAGAGCCAAGTTGCTCAGGTGGTATGGGATTGATAGAAATGAGAATAGAAAAGACTTTAGGTGTGAATCAGATATAAAAAATGTTGGATTTAAATTCCACATGAATGATGTAAATGCATATATTGGGCAAAAAAACTTTAAAACTGTCACAGAAGAACTTCTTCAGATACATGTGGAAAATGGTCACTATTACAATAATCATTTAAAAAATACTAATAAGTTGGAAACTATGAATTATTCAAACAATTTTGAGATTCCTTTTTGGATTTATACAGTAAAAGTTAAAGATAGAGACGACTTCATGAAACACATGGAAAAGAATAATATTATTGTTAGTAGGGTGCATGAACGTAATGATAAGCATACAGCAACTAAAGAATTTCAAACAAACTTGCCTCTTTTAGAATCTTTCATTGATGAAATGGTTTGCATCCCTGTTGGTTGGTGGGTAACCAAAGAGGACAGGGAATATATAGTAGATGTAATTAAAAAGGGTTGGTAGTTTTAGAACTCAAGCCATTCAGGGTTCTTTAAATACCACTTAACGAGTTTTTCTAGACTATCTTCCACGGTATATTTCGGCGTCCAACCTGCGTTTAGAATAAATGTTCCATCAATAGCATATCTCAAGTCATGCCCAGGTCTTGACGAGTGGAAGTCTACAAGTTCATAATCTAATTTTAATCCAGAATAATCTGATATTAATTTTGCAACCTCAAGGTTATCAAGCTCTTTTGTGCCAGGAATGTTTACCTTCAAACACTTTGGCCCGACTTCATTAACAGGAAACTGTGTTTTTTTTAGTTCAGCATATTTTTCCGTTATAAACAAAACAGAACTCGCTACATCTTCTGCATAAAGATAATGTCTACTTCCTGGTTTGGAGCGATCTTTGTTTGCATGAATTGTAATTTTTTTATTATTTTTTATTTTCCAGAGAGTATTTGGTATATATTTTTCTGGATGCTGCCTTTCACCATAAACATTCATACAATGTGTTATTGCAATTGGTACATCATAGGTATTCTCAAAAGCAATAGCAAGTTCTTCTCCACCCGCCTTTGCTGCGCTGTAAGGGTTTGTGCTATTGTATCTATCCCATTCTTTAAAAGATTCACCGTCTTTTGCTGGTCCAAAAACCTCGTCAGTGCTGAAGTAAACCAATAGTTCTAAATTATCCATTGATCTTGCATAGTTTAAAATGTTGGCAGTTGCTAAAACATTGTCTTTAACAAATGTAAGTGGGTCAATAATAGATCTATCAACATGGGATGAAGCTGCAAGATGGTAAATTATGTCAACATCTTTGATTTGACTTTCAATAAGATTATTAATCTCAGACTTAAGATCATGATAGATTATTTTCAATCTCTTTTTATCATTGTCATCATATTCTTGCAACATATGATTAAATCTATTTAAATTTCCAGAGTAATCAAGCCTATCTAGACTTGTTACTTCCCAATCTGTATTATCTAAAATGTATTTAATTAAAATGTGACCTATAAACCCTGCTCCGCCAGTCACTAAAACTTTTTTTGACATATTTAAATATTAACCAATTGTAAATTAAAGATGCTTATTTATTAATTAATAAGGTTCATATATGTTTGTTATATAATTTTTCCACTTAGATATATGTGTATTTTGAAATAACGTGTCTCTCTGACTGTAAAATTCGTACATTAAGTCTTCAATGTGAATATTATTGTCTAGTATATATTTTGCAGAGTACTTCCTTAAAAAAGTAGCTAAATCTAAAGACTTGCTTCCAAAGTAGCCGGTTTTAACTCTGTATTTTCCTTCATAAGAAAACATATTATTGTTATTCGATAAAAATTCTTTCACTATTTTGTCAGAGGTCATAATGAGTCTTGGTTCGAAATAAAATATATTCTTTGATTTTTCTATGACACTTATATTAGTCGCAAGTGAAGCAATCATTCCAGCACCCTTATTTTTTCTTCCCAACTTATTATTTTTCTTTAGGACGAAAATAGTATTTTCAGGAAGTAAATTTCTTATTTTATCAGGGAGTGAAGTAAGGTTATTCATAGTATTATCAGTAAGATAAACTCCTTCAAAATTATTGTAAATATTAAATTGTTTTAGGGCTTTCAAGCCTTTTGCATAAGAATTTATTCGACTTTCTCCATATTCTAATCTAATTAAATCATTCTTAAATATGGGTTTTTTTACAATTATCGATGAATTCAAGATAAGTATGTTTTTCATCAGGATATATTTTTATCTCTTTGATAAAAGACAGTTACAGAAGGGAACATGTCTATAACTTGATAATCATATCTTTTTTCTAGAGTTTGCAGGAATGTATTTATTTTTGGTTTGTTAAAGTCAACCATCCAACTTACATTGTCTCGTTCTATTGATCCACCTTCTAAGATCATGATGTGATTTGTTAAAGGAAAATAGTGTTCTAATGCAAATTTATAAACAGCAGCATCGTTTGATATATCGATATGTATAATATCAAATTTTTTAGATGATTTCGCAAACGAATAAAAATCTCCATAGTCGATAGTTACATTAGGGTATCTTTTAAATTTATTTGTTATTTTTTCAAAATTAGAATTTTTATATTGGTAGTCTTCAAACAAATCTATAGCTAATATTTCACAGTCTATAGAGGTATGTTTTATAAATGAATTAAGAGAATAACCATCTAAAATACCAATTTCTAATATTGACTTAGGATTAGTTTTTTCACATATTTCTTTAAAGACTGAATCAAAGTTATTTTTCTGATAAGAAGAATTAATATAGTTCATAGTTTCATCTTAAACTATTTAAGAAATTTATATAATTAGATAATTTTCTATTGAAATATAATATTTTTTTATTTCTCTAAAAGAATTGGTAATTATTATCATTGTGTTGTGAACTACAACAAACTTATTAAATATGTTTAAAAAATTAGTTAATGAAAAATCAAAATTAAGAAATATTGGAGAGTCGTTCATTCTACACCATCACCTTGGATTAGGAGATACAATCATTTGTAATGGATTAGTAAATTACCTATCACAAAGTTACTCAAAAATATACCTACCTGTTAAGACAAGCATATTTCCTACTATCAATTATTTATATTCAGATAATTCAAAGGTTGAATTATTTGAAATATCAAACGAGACAAGAGAAAAAGATATACTTGATTTTGCAGATACAAAAAAACTTAACATCCTAAGAGTTGGATATAAGAATATTAAGAAAAAACCTTTCAATATTGCATTTTATAAGCAGCTAAGAGTTCCTTACCGCTATTCCTATAAATATTTTCACCTACCTAACTCTATAAATAGAGAGATTCAACTAAAGGACCATCTCATAAGCTACTATAAAGTAGATCCTACTAATTATTCACTAATTCATAATGAGTATCAGTTTCCAGGCGGAGAATTTGAACTTACTGGTATTGATACAAAAAATGCAATATATGTAACCAAAGATTCAGATATTTTTAAAAATTTACTGTTATATAGAACCTTAATCAAAGATGCCAAGTCTATTCATTGTATAAATAGCAGTTTCATTCATTTGGTTGAAAGGGTTGACACAAAAGCAAGATTATTCTATCACCATGTAAGAAAAAATAATCTGCATTTAAGTAACAAATGGGAGTTTGTAGATTATGAAGATTAATATTCCAATTTCACATGGGGAATTAATAGATAAGTTAACAATATTGACTATAAAGCTTCAAAAAATAACAGATGTAGTAAAAATTAAAAATATCCAAATTGAGTATGATTTTTTAAATAATATATACGAACTTCTTATTAAGGAAGATCCTAATATTAAGGATTACTTTAATGAATTGATATCTATAAACATGAAGCTTTGGGAAATAGAGGACAATATTAGAAAATTAGAAAAGATTCAGAAATTTGATAGTGAGTTTATAAAATTAGCAAGAGATGTGTACAAAACAAACGACAAAAGATTTGACCTAAAAAATCAAATTAATGGCCTTTTTAACTCAACAATAAAAGAACAGAAATCTTATGAAGAGTATTAATGAAAATAGATAAAGTAATATTAGCTGTAAATAACAACAAAGATTATTTAGACTTTTGGCCAATTGTTTCAGATGCATGGAAAAGATTAGGTGTAGAGCCTTTACTAATTTACACAGGAAAAGAAAAACTTAATCTAGAAGGAAATGTAATTAATTTTCACGTGCAAGGAATAGACCCAGTTTTTGTGGCACAGAATATACGAATACTAGCACCAGCACTTTTTCCCTCAGAAAACTCAATTACAGCAGATATTGACGATCTTCCATTATCTAAAAAATATTTTATAGATAATGTAAAAGACGTTCCTGAACATATGTTTGTTGTATACAGATGGGGATTCATAACTGAAACTATGATTCCAATTTGCTGGACTCTCGCAAATGGAAAAGTGTGGAAAGATATTTTTAATATCCAGGATGAAAATGATATTGTCAATAGGTTAATCAAGTGGTACCCATTAAATTACAGGAAAGGAAACAAAAATTGGTACACCGACCAACTTAAATTAAAAAAATACATCTCGAAATTCGATAACAGTAATCCAAACAGAGTGATTTTCTTTAATGATCAAACATTACACTTTAATAGAATAGATAGGACTGAAATTAACAGTGTTATCTATAACCTAGAATCAAAAAAAGTTGAATACAGTGATTATCATATGCCCATACCCCTTAACCAGTTTAAAGAGACAATTTACAAGGTTTATGAACTATCAAAAAATAATGGCTATATTTAAAAAACAATATAAAGAATTAGTTAACATGCTCACTGATTTTTTTTTGATTGTATTTTTCTCTATAAGGCAAAGTAGCAACCATCAAAACTTTACAATTATTACAGGCTCGGATTCGACACATTTTAAAAGTTTAATAAATCTTCTGGATACGCTAAAAAAATACGAGAAGAATACAGTTATTAAAGTAATTGATTTGGGTATGTCCGGTACTGAAATAGCAGAAATAAATGAAAATTATGATTTTGAAATTGAACAATTTAATTTTGACAAGTACCCTCAATTTGTTAAAAAAAGAGATAAATACAAAAAATTAGGAGCATACGCTTGGAAACCTATTTCAATTAATAAAGAATTCAATTCAACAAAAAATAATATTATATGGCTTGATGCAGGATGCATCATTACAAAAGAGCTTAAATTGTTGAAGAAAATTATTACTAAAAATGGATTCTATTCACCGGAGAGCTCAGACAATATCAGAAAATGGACTCATCCAGCAGTACTAGAAGCTCTGAGTGTTAAAAAAAATGTTCATACAAAAAGAAATATCAGTGGAGGAATTGTTGGTTTTTCAAAAAATATATCACAAATAGCAGATTTACTTGAAGAATGGTCTACTCAAGCTTCAAATCTGGATCTGATAGCCCCAAAAGGAAGTAGCAGGGACAACCACAGACAAGACCAGGCATTGTTATCACTACTTGTTCACAAATATAATTTGAGTACATTTACTCTTAGAACACACAAAATGTTTGGAATATTAAAACACCAAGATGTTGATGATGATGATGATTATTATTATAAGTAAGGTACCTATTATTGATATCGAACAGAATAGAGTATGAGTTATGGTGAATAAAAAAAGTTTTTTATCTTCTAAGTATTTTTACGAATGCCATAAAAAAGAAATTTCAAAATATATATCTGAAAAAAAAGAATATCTTACAATTTTCAACGATAATTCAAATGTAGAAAAAGATTTATTTGAAGAATTATTGATTGTTTCAAGCGAAAATTCAATAGAGGATGCAATTGTATCGTATTCTTCAGATAAAAAATATGATTTGATTGTTTTAACAGATATTTTTGAGCTCAGTGAAGATATTTATAGCTCTTTGAAGAGTCTTAGAAAATTTTTAAATGAAGACGGACTGGTTGTATTATCGAGCATAAATCCAGCGTGGCTATTACTGATTAATATTTTTGAAAAAATAGGTTTAAAAACATCATCAAACATACTTTCATACATCAAACCCAGTAAAATTGAAAACATACTCAAAGCGGCAAATTACCAAAAAATAAAAAACTACAACAGAGTTTTCGTCCCGTTTAAACTTTTTGGATTAGGCAAGATAATAAATTATATGATGTACTTAATGTTTCCTTTTTTAAATTTTGGAATAAGAAACTATTTAATGTACAAAAACTCAAATTTAACAAAAAATAATTTTTCAAAATCAATTATCGTTCCAGCTAAGAACGAAGAAGGTAATCTTAAGGAACTCATAGAGAGAATTCCAAAATTTAAAGAACCTTATGAAATCATCATAATTTGTGGTGAATCAAAAGATAATACTTATAAAAAAGCGATTGAAATCCAAAATATATTTAACGAATTTGATATAAAAGTTATGAAACAAACAAAAGATGGAAAGGCAAATGCGATTTGGGAAGGTTTAGATGCAAGTACTAATGAGGTCCTAGCAATACTAGATTCAGACCTAAGTGTTGATCCAGAAAAGTTAACTGATTTTTTTGAAATAGTCGATAATGGAACGGCAGACTTTGTAAACGGAACTAGATTAATCTACAAGATGGAAAAAGGCTCAATGCAGTTACTAAATAAAATGGGTAACAGATTTTTTCAATTCATTATATCGAAACTAATTTCGGTTAAGTTAACAGACTCATTGTGTGGAACAAAAGTATTTAAAAAAGAAAATATTCAAATTATAAAACAATGGCAAAGTCAAATGTATTTCCAAGATCCTTTTTGTGATTTTGATTTAATATTTTCATCGGCTTATGTTGCTCAAAAAATTGTTGAGTTACCAGTTCACTATAGAGCAAGAAAATATGGCACAACAAATATTTCAAGATTTAGAGATGGAAGAAAACTCTTCAGTTATTTTATTAACTCTTATTTTCTCTTCAAAACAGATTATTCAAAAAGTAATAAAGAGTTAATACAATGAGAAAACTTGTTACTGTTGTGATTCACAGCTTCAACAGATTTGATTATTTATCTAATGCTCTTAACAGCGTCTTCAACCAGAGTATTGACGACTACGAGGTAATACTAATTAATGATGAATCTACAGATGAGAGATACTATAAACACAATTTTGGTAATAAAGTAAAGCAAATTGACATCAAAAGAAACAGTAATCCAAGGTGGACTGGATCAAGACAAGCCCTAATCAATATAGGGGTTGCTGAGTCAAATGGTAAATACATAGCACTTTTAGATGATGATGATTGTTGGCTAGAAAAAAAATTAGAGACTCAAATTACACAGATGGAGGAAAGTTATTTCAAATTTTCTTCTACAGAGGGATATTTTGGATACGGTCAATATGTGAAAGATGCTACATATGACTTATATAATAAAGAGCACTTTTTAAAAGTTTTAAAAAAAAGATATAGGTTTACTAAATATTTAAAAAATGGACAATTACCAAGAATCTGGAGAGAAGACTTTCTAAAAGTTCACAATTGTGTCGTAAAATCTAGCGCAGTTATTGAAACTGAGCTATTAAAAATGATTGGAGGGTTCAGAGGAATACCAAAGAAATCAGATTACGATTGTTGGTTGAATGTCATAAAAGTAGAAGATTTACTCTATATTGATGAGCCTCTTTTTTACTATGATGGAGCCCACGGTTCAGGCCAATATTATTAAACGTTCAAACAGATCAAGATATTCTTTACACATTATTTCAGAGTTAAAAGGATAATCTAGCATTTTTTTCTGGAAATACGTATAATTATCTATCATGTAATCCAAATTTTTGGTGAAGGAGTTAACGGTTACTTCTAATCCATAATTTTGAGCATATTCTGGGATTCCCCCACTATTAATATATAAAATTGGCAGCCCACATAGAGACGATTCAATGTGGTGATTTCCTGAAGGTTCATTTATTGATCCTGTTACGTAAATGTCATGTCTTTTGATTTCTTCAGCAAGTTTAATTCCGGATAAGGGAGATATTATTTTTGTATTTTTGAGGCCATATTTTTTATCTATATTTCCAATATATGTAAATTCGATTTTATCTTTCCATACATTTTGACTGAGTAGATTATCAATATGAGTATATAGTTCAAAACCCTTCATCCAATTTGCACTCCAGTGGTGTGTTAGCAATTTGTATTTATTTTCAGGCAGTTTTTCAGATTTTCCAATAGTATTGAATATTTTGGAGTCAGAGCCGGACAAGATAACAGATGTTTTTTTATCATTCATTCCTAAATTCAAATATATTGATTCTAACCACGAGCTAACAAACACGATATGGTCAGCTACGTCGCTTGAAGAAAGATAGAGCTTATTAATATTTTTTGTATTTTTTCTCTGATCACATTCATTAATCCTTTGAACAACTTTTACCTTATTATTTTTCTTTTTATATCTTTTAATGTCCTTTTTACCATAATTCGATGTGCTACCCCTTCCTGTTCTTGGGTCGGTAAATAAAATAATATCTAAATCAGGGTCTTTTAAATCAAACAGAACGTCATGACCATGATCTTGCAGATAATTTTTAAGGTTAATAAGAAATAAATTTCCACCTCCCCAGGGGCCATCTACTATTGGTGAACCTATGCTAATTTTCATAAATTGTTTCAATTTAAGTATATTGAATAAATTGTGCTATTAAATTAATTCTTTAGTATATTTAAGAGATACGGGGGCGTGGTGAAGTCTGGAGTTCACGCCTGCCTGTCA
>CERI01005541.1_pt1 | contig 24319 bp, 25 predicted proteins | sample 350261 | NCBI WGS metagenome assembly CERI01 (sample SAMEA2620979, study PRJEB7988) | marine metagenome | isolation source: saline water (ENVO:00002010), including
TTTATACCCGGCATCGCAGATACAAATGTGTGAATCGGTGCTGCTTTTTTGTGTCATGTTGGTTGGGCATGGATTGCACTGGTTGGCCAAACTGTTGGTGGCAGAACCATCTCTGGCCGTGTATTGGTTTCCTCCACTGCAAAGATTGGCTGATGAATAACCTTGTCCATTATTTGGTGTCCATTGCCCACCTACACATGCTGTGCACAACGACTGTGATGCAGCACTTTGATAATAGCCATTATCGCAGTTTACACATTTTGTTGATCCCTTTTCTTTTTCTGATTTCTTTCCTGCAGGGCAGTCTGAACACGCACTACCATCAGATGTCTTCTTTCCCGCTGTACATTGTGTACAATGTGATGCGCTTGCTTTTTGCCATCCACTGGAGCATGATTGGCAGGAGACGCGTTTTTGACAGACACAATAACCTTTTTTGTATTCACTTGATGCGTCAACATAATAATCTCCATCATCCTCTCCAAGAGCGTGAATTTTCCGATCCCTTATATTAGAAAAGGAGCTCCCCCACTCTCGATTTCTAAATGTATTATCCATCTCCCAGTTTGTTTGCTCAAGATTGCCTTCACCAGGTCTATTATTATGTACCCATTTTTGATAATCACTACTCTGCTGCCAGCCCTGCCACCAAATTTCATCAGGATAAGATGTGAATTTATCCTTCGCCCAATTCCATATTCTTTCCCATTCATAAAAATTGTCGGGCAGAGCCAAAGATCCCCCTGATGAACCCGTTCCAGCTGTTGTATCAGGGTCATATTGTCGCGTGTCGCGTTGGCATTGCTGGTCGCATTCAGCATAATTCAATTCTTTATACCACCAATAGTCTAAGCAACCTGTATTATCAACAAAAGTCCATGTGTTTGCTCCTGTATCGGGGCATGGATCGCTCTGTCTTATAGTATTACCGGCACAATTTGGGTCGTCTATCAATTGTTTGGAAAATGGCACCTCAGCTAAAAACAAAGCAATCCAAACGACCAATATTGACAAGTCTGTCTTTCCCCGAAGAGGCATTTCTCTCCTGTGCACACTGAGAATGCGACAGCCGTGGCACCACCCTTAACTTGACTTTATATATCAAAACAACCCAACTGACATCTATGCTTTCGCACCAACCTTTCCACACAGTTTAAAAGAATTAATCGCAACCTTGCACACATCCTGAATTTTCCCTGTGAGAAACACAAACAGGCACATCAGATAGAGGACGTGGTGGTGTTGGTCGCGCGGCGACGGCTTGGCCGTGTAAATCTGCGATGTCTGGCGGTCGACCAAGAACACGCCCTGTTTGTTGAGGACAAAGGCAAACCTCCCCTGTTTCGGTCGTGGCTCCTCGTCGTCGTCTTCGACCTTTTCGTGCTCTGCAGGGCGGGTGATTTGGCGCTCGTGGTCGAGGATCCCGCACGGGTCTTCCGAGTCCTCCAGCCACACCTGTAGTGTTGGGTCAAATGACATAAACGCTGCGATTGGCCCGCACACATCATCGGCGTCCCAGTCGCCCACGCTTTGCGGGGGCTTGGACTCCTTGTACGTGGGGTTATGCAGGAAGACCACCTGTGACATTTGGCCCGTATCGAAATGCACAAAGTCGAACGCGTAGGTCAGGCGCTGACCCGGACAGACAGCAGCAATTAAGCTGAGTTTTTTAAAAGTTTCCACGGCCGGGGAGATGTAAAAGTAACGCAAGGCAGTTTTCAAGACCATGGCGCATTCGTCGAGGCAGACGTGCTTCTCAAAGTATGACCCCGATGCTTCCTGAAACACGCAGACGTTGCGCAGGAGCAGTTCCATCTCGTCGTTGATTTGTCGCGGGGGTTTTCCGATGGCGTCTTCAGGCATTCTGGCGCTGATGTACTTCCACAGATCGAATCCCTGCATGGTCTCGACGCCGTCGCCGCATCCATTTGCCCCACGTAGTGCCTTGATGCGCATGATGTTTGCGTGTACCTTGTGGGAAATGCGCATCTGCGATCGCTTCTCTTCGGAATAGCACTGCACCTTTAAAAACGAGTTTCTCTCTTCGTCTGCCAACGCCGTGTTTCGCATCAGCGTGCTGCTGTGGTGTAGCGTCAGACTGCGGAACATGACCAGGGCTGTGCACAGAAACGTCCGCGTTGTTTTTTTCCGAATTCGGAGAATATTGTCGGTGTCGTTGGTCGGCTCCAAGTGCTCACTCGAAGCCGAGCCGGCAATGTTGTTGTAGATCAAAAATTGCCCGAAGCGGGCGCAGAGCAGAAACAGGAGCTGGAATGTGTTGTCGCAGGCAACGACTTTCTTCCAAAAGTGCTGGGTACAGGCTGTCATGAGCATAAGTTCATCGATGGCGAGCTCGGCGATAGGACAGCTCTCCATGTGAACTTCGGTAATGTCTGGAAGCAACTCGACGACACTCACCAGCTTGTGGTCCTGGGCTGTTTCCGCCGTTGCTAAAAAGGCGAACTTACAAAAGAGGATCCCTGCCACATGGCTCTCATTATACATGTCTGAAATGTGGCTGTTGTCGGAGCAGCAAGGCAACAGCCAGACGAAACAAGAAAAAACAAAGGGCAGGTCTTCTGCGTAGCGGATTTCCGGTGTTCCTTCGATCCCGACCGCTCGATTGATGATTTTGTTATTCATTTTTTTGAAGGCACGAAACGTCTCGTCCTTGTTAGCCAAGCGGTACGCCATTTCCTGCAACGAAGCAGGGCCCCGCTGCACAATGTCCCAGATAGCCTGCATCAACCTGATGTCGAACAAAGGCGTTGTTTTGGTTTTTTGTGATTATATATCAAATTGTGTGACAAAGGGGTTTATTTGCAAAAGAGAGCACGCGCTTACTGGCGGGTAACGCCTGAAAAAAAACTCAGGTCTTTCAAATATTTTTGGATGTTACTTTGCCTGAGATTCTTACGTTCGAGGAGTGCATGCATGATTCGTTCCAGCATCAGAAAGTCAGCGTGCAAACCGTCGTCGCGGCATGTCGCGTTCAAGGCCTCGGCTCTGTCAAGTATGGACAGCAAATCTTGAAGGTGGACCGCTTCTTCTTCCATTTTCTCGTTTTGCCATGCAATTTCGTTTTGTAGGCTAAGTGTGGTAGAGTCAATCCACGCCTGCGTTACGTGTGCGATTCGTTTAAGGTTGCCACACGAGTCTTGCATGCGTGTGAGAGCGGACGGCTGGATTTATATACATGTTCTTGAGTAAACTCTGTCGTGGAAACCTACAGACTCAGAACCATTTCCACTGTCTTGAGTTGCCCCGCACTTGTTTCGTAAACAAATCCGCAGTTGCGGAGCGTAGCCTCGAGAGAAACGTCTGGGCTGTCTGAGGTGTAGTAGATCCTAGCAGCTCCGTACTGCCTTGCCACGCTGATTACGTGTGATATCATGCAATGAAGCAAATCTTGCGCCTCTGCATGCTTCCGCGTTGCCACGAGTGAAAATAAGTGCTCTTTGTTGTATTGTTTGACTGGTATGATGCCAAGCAATGAGTGTGTTGTCGAGAAAGGCTCCAGCCGCCCCTTCGCAACAACAACGTAGTTGAATTCGGAAAAGGCCTCGCAGAACATCGGCTTTTTTGTCTGGGTTTCTAATAGCTCATTGACCGACCGGTGAAAGCCACCAAAAACCCACGACCCTGGAACATCACAAACATCCATGGTCAGCCCGAGTTTGCACAAAGTTTATATAAGTCAATGTGATCGAAAAGGTGCACATAGAGCCAGTGCAAGACCTTAATTTTGCTCCGAGATAGCACAGGGGCGTTACATGGCGTCGAGGAGTTTGTGGCAAAACGAAATGGGGTTTTGCGTCAGATTATAGCGCAGCCCGTGCATCTTTGCAGTGTACAGCACCTGTTTTTGTCTCTTTTGTCAGTCTTTCAATGATTTGCACATACATGTCACGCACAGCAATGAGCTACAATCAAGACCTCGAATATAGAGTGGTGCTCGCAGGGCGCCAGCCACAGCACGCACATGAGCGTGATCTTGCGGATGTCAAAACATGTAAAAATCCGCATCAGCACGAGCATGCATTCTGTGTGCCCACTGAGGCCACTAATTACTTCGTGGTTGGGGTTGTGCCGCTTCAATGAATTCTTCATGTATTCTGACAACACCCATTGTTGACGGCCGGTCACCCATGGCAGAGTGCTGTCGCCTTGCTCTCTGTTTTTGAGAATCACCCTTTTCTCGCGGTCGGAGATCTGAGGGACGACCATTTCTTCTTTGATGCCAAAGTTTCCTGTGAGTATATCTTCCTGTGAACGGCGCAGACGCTGTCGCTTTTCTGACACAATAAACAACTTTTTCTTCAATGCATTGATCTTTTGATCCGCGTCAAATTCTTGAGGCGTGTCATTGATGATAGCACGGAAAGATTTGATTACTTTTAGATTCAGAAACCGTGGCATGTTTTCATTTCGCGTGAACAACACCCATTTGAGTATATTGGCACGTTTTTCGCGGCAAAAGGTTGTCAGTATTTGGTAGGCTCGTTCGCGCACATTCCCTTTTTTCAGAACTGCCCTTACGTCACACGGCATGACAGATCCGGAATCTTTAAAGTTTGGAAAAGTTTTCAGGTGTAGTATTTTTTCTTCGTTTTTTCTGAATTCCCATGGTTCTGGCATGTCAAATGTGTCGCACGGAGAGCAGAAACCGTTTTTTCTACTGTCTTTGTACACCGCACTGTAAAAACTCATGCAGCTTATCACGTCTTGCAGCCGGTCGCATAATTCGTCCATAAAATGTTGCATCGCCTCGTCTTCGTTAATGCGGCGAAAGAGATCAAGCTTGGTCTTGCTCGACATGAAAAAACACCAGAAGCGCAAAAACAAAGAAGGTGGTTTTATATATGGACTGAAAATCCGACACAAAATACACCGGCAAGTTCTTGTGCAATCACACCTCAAATGGCGAGGGTCAGAACAGACGGAATAATAGTTAGTGTCTTCAAAGACAGCCGGGCCAGGTCCTTGATAAACTTACAAGTAAGCACGATGCTACACAAAATGCCATTTTGCTGGGTATATAAACTTGTGTGATGGGAGACGAAAGGTTTAATGATACAAGTCCGCCCGTGTCGTTTTGAGGTAGGAGCTAAGGTGTTGGCCAAAGTGCCTGGCTCTCAAGAACGATGTGCCGGGACGGTCGTGAAAACAAACCATGTCGAAAGCGGGCAAAATGTTCCATATAAAATCGAGCTAAATGATGGCCGCAGTGTGGCTGCGCCTGTGGACCACGATAAGTGTGTGAAACTGGCCTCTAAAAGTGTCGACTGTGACACAAGCCCCGTAAACATCGCGTCATCGCAGGCGCACAAGACCAAGTACGACCCTGTCAATTTGTCATCGATTTGCGTGCGCAAGGACGAGTCGGTCACGTCAGAAAAGGTCGCGTATCTGATTCTCATGTACAAAGAAGACATTTTGAATATATACTCGGGAATTTTGCAGAAAATGCTGCAAGGAAGCCCGGACAACCTGCCGTACCTGGTGGATGCAACCTATCAAAATTTGGCCAGGTTGCTTGTCAATTTTTCCGGGTATATGCACCATTTTGAGGAGAGCACTCATATGATTGGCACCGTAATGAGTGCCATGAACGACTTGGTTGACATGAACATGGACATGCTGATACTACACGAGTTTATGCTGAAATTGGACATTGACGCGGAACGCAAAAATCCGGGTGTGTGGAAAGAAAATGGGTATAGAAACAGTGAACTTTGTGACTTTTACAGGTATCGCCTTTGCTCTGTGGGTGACAGGGGGTTATACACTGCCCTGGCCACGCTCGGTAAAAACATGGAAATGACATAGGACACTCGGCCTTCCTTGCAGTGGTGTCTAGAAAAACTCAAAAGCCGCACAGAATTATCTTTTGCGTGGCGGCACAGGCAATCCCACATTTTTGAGTATGGCCATAGAACGCGCGGCACTGCTGCAGGGCTTGGACGAAATACAGGATAAATTGGATTGCCTGCAGCGGACTCACTTTGGCGACAAGCAGGCGCATTTTGAATCGTACCGCGACTTTGTCCGGGACAGACTGGACAATATCACATGCGTTGTGCTGTCGCACATGTACATGACGGAAGCATCATGTCAGAGCGATGTAGCGGAAATCAAGTCGGATATGTGCCAAGTGCTGCAGCTTGGGGAAGAAATGAAAAAAAACTCAAATGAGAATTTTCTAGACATCATTCTGGAAATCGAAGACATCGTCGGCAAACTTTGTTTGACGATTGTGTACGTTTGAAGTGTGTATATAAACGCAGTTTCAAATCAATTCGAGCGCGTCATGATTTCAGCCCTGGTTATCACGTATCTGGTTGTTTGGACGCTTGCTGTCATTTTTGGGCTTGTGCTGTCGTTCACGTCGTTGATTCCCGGGTTCATCCACGAATACCGGACGGCAGCGGCGTTGAACTTGGTTCTTTTTGCTATCACACTTCTACTTCTCTTTTCGAGTGTGTGCAAAACAGAGCGAGTACTGCGCATGATGATCTGGTATTGCTGTGCATGTGTTTGCACGTTTGGTGCGCGCGTTTTCTGCTGACTGGTTTGAGCAGGTTTGTGCACTACGAGTTTCTAGCGCCGGTTGTGACGATTTGGATTTACAATATCCAGACTGTTGGCAACAACAGTCCAAACTTTTATTATTTTGTTGCATTTCTAGCCGCGCCCGTGCTATTTTTCTTTTCCATCACTGGAATTTCCATAGGCAACTTCATCTTCTCGTAAGTTGCGGACGCATCGATAATAAAGTACAAGCATAATACCAGTCCCGAAAGTAGAAAAAACAAAAGAGCACACCGGATGTAGATCTTGACATTGTGAGCAACCTTTGCCCCTTTCACGGCCAGTGACATGAAGCGAGTGCTGCCATCTTCTTCCAACCTCTGGTACCATGATGTGGATTCAACTGGGTTGAAATGCAAAGCAAAACACGCGCAGCTGATGCATGCCACCAGCAGTCCCCATGAGACTAGCAACAAAAGATGCATGCTGATATTTTAGATGTGTTTTGCGCAGGACCTATATATCACACAAAATTGGACGCGCAAATGGAACTTGTTTACATCGTGCTTGCGACTGTCGCTGTTTGCTTGTGCTTGGCAGGCGTAATTGCCGGTGTGGTTTATTTCAAAAAAAGAAGAGACGCGCAACAGACCGAACTGCAAGAGTCATTGCAGCCCTCAAAGCATAGTTTGGATGATTGCGTGCTATGAGCAACGTGAGAACAGCGGATCGCACGTTTTTTCTCAGTCTCTCTTTTGTCTTGTTACGCGACAATGGGGACCAACGCTATCATCAAAAATAAACAACATCAAAGTGTGCAGCCACCCTGTTGTAACTGGCAAGTCAGTGTAGAACTCTGGAGCCATCTTTGACAACTCGGGTAGTTTTGTGTATGGTATGGTTGGCATGTCATGGTGCTCAGAATGGTAACCGACATTGAATGTGATCTTGTTCAAACGTCCATAGTAACTGTACGTTTCCACTTCATCTGATTCTTGTAGAACTAAATGCTCGCTCAAAAACCTGCCACTCATTGGGTGTAAAGACCCTGCCAAGAACGTAGAGAGGACCATAAAAACAAGAGGTTTGACGCCGAACAAGTAGTAAATCCCGCAGTCAAACGCGAGCTGCGCAGCGACGTTGAGAGCAAAAAACTTGTCCGGGCGAAAAATGTCCGGGCGCATCAAGACGGGTCTCAGGGCGTAAAAGAGCACGTAACATGACATGTACGCTGTCTTGCGCAGGACGTGGTCCAGGTAACACGTAGACGTGTACGACACCAGGTAGCACTCCATGCGGCTGGGGATGTCAGTATCCGTGCCAGTGCCAAGTGAATAGTGGTGCTGCAGGTGATACCGGCGAAACACCGCTGAATATGGGATTGCTATGGGCAGGTTGGCAACCATCCCCAGAAACTGGTTGTTGGCAACCGAAGCAAAGGCGCTGTTGTGGCTCACCTCGTGGATTGCCAGGAACAAACAATGCGCGAGTGTGGCGCCAACCATGTAAGACAGAGCAAAGAATGCAGCCGTGTTCGAGACATTCGCAGCAGCTATACTCGTTATTGTCTGCAGCACCACAAGAAAGACGACGACATACTTTGTTCTCTTTTCCACAACCATCAATTTCTTGGCCTCGGGGTATTTCAGCAGAATCTGCTCGCGCCTACTTTCGTGGGTATCGGTCACCTTAAACGTCTTTTCTTTGATTCTGGTCATCTCGCACGACAATGAGCGATAATTTATATATTGATTGCTAGCATTACGGGTCAAAATTACCCAAAAATATCATCAATGTCAGTTTGAGACGGATTTACAGTGTTGGGTTCAAGCGCAGTGTTGGGTTCAAGCGCAGTGTTGGGTGCAACGCTGTCTAGGTTTGACACTACCATTAGTGCCGATGTTACGGTCAGAAGGATTGATTTTCTGTCGTTCATATCAAACGCCTTTTTCTTTGCCCGCATGACAATGCCAGTGTCTTGCGCCTTTTGAAAAATTGCCAGCAGCACGTCTACATCAGCGCTGCAATACTCTTCCAACTTTTCCCAGTTGCGTTGCTCTGCCCACACAATAGCCTGCTTCCCAGTCGCGATTTTTGATATATGTATTTCGTTTTCTTGTGCGACTTGATTCATCCCGATGTAGGAATCGATCCGTTCCTTGGCCTCGTGCAAAAAATCAATTGTCTTGGACTGCCAGGACTTGACCATGTCTTGGTCCGCGTCGTTAATCCAGACAGCCAGGAAGGGCAAATCAAAAGACTTGCCGTTGTACGCAATCAACACATCGGAGCCATTCAAAATTGTCCGTACGCTCAGTTTCAGGTCGGCTTCTTTGTCGCGCGATTCTTCTCTGGCCAGACAAACGTTGAAAATGTGTTTTTGAATTGAGCGCTTTCTCTCGGTGTCGTACAAAGTCATGCATATGACCGTGATTTGCGATTTTATTTTACAGAGCCCTGTTGTCTCTATGTCAAAACAGCACGCCACGGGCATGGTGGCGCCGCGCGGTTGCCGCCCGAGACGCGTCTTTGTATGTGTTTTGTTTTTTTACCCCCTTGTCACATTACGCACACCTTTGTAGCTTCTGCATTGGATTTCTCTCACACTGTTTCGCCGCATTCACTTCTACCATTAAAACTCAGACGATGTATGCTTGCTCGGGCGCAACCCTTTGTGGTTGATTGTCGACGCGTTCCTGTCCGCTTTCCGTGGCGGTGTTTTCAACACGAATTGGATGTGTCACGTTTGAAGCGTGAGAGCATACGTGATACATGCACAGTATCACCACCAGTGAAAAGATCAAGAGGACCAGTTCTACTATCTTTTTGCCGTCGTCATCCTCCACCAAAGGGTCCTGCATCGCGGATTGCAATCCGAACGAGAAAGAGTCTGGTACAAAAGTCTCTGGTACAAACTTAAAAAAAATGGACAAATAACATTTCTTCTCGCCGGGCAAATTTGCTCGGACCAGCCGTGAGCCTGAAAACAGAATCAAAAATTTTGGAATTATTTTTTATTTTTTGTGAAATTTTCCAAAGATTTTTTTGTGAGGCTAGTCTTAGTGAGGAGACAGGACCATGCGAGCCCTGTGTGCCGTCATGGGACTGACGCTCCTGATCTGCGCCAGTGCATTCTCACACATGGCAAAAACTCCGGTGTTCAACCGCATCGGGACACGAGAGTACATTCGCGACATGGACGTGTGTTCCATGTTTCGCATACATGCTAATTTCCTGTACAGGATGAAGCAAGCAATGCAAGAAGAGCCGGTGTGCGTACTTATTCTCGACAACGATCAATTGTCTACGACCAAAGCAAGAGAGATCTACAGACGGATGTGTGCGTCGCGCAATGTGTTTGTGTTTGGTGTTGGTAGAAAATTGGGTTCGTATTTGACCATCAACTACAGTCCCAACTACACTCACATTTCCTGTGGCTCCACAAAGGACGCGGCAGACGCGTTGATTATGCTGTTGGTGATGCGAATTTTTTGCTTGTACAAGGACATGTCCAAGTCGCCAGGCTCTTCCATTGCGTATTCTATTGTTTCCAGGGATCGCGTTTTCGAGCAACTTCGATCTACCTTTCAATCGTGTGGTTTGGTTGTCTCGCTGGAGAAATCTTGAGACTTTGGATTTGTTGTTCATCGTGCTGATTGTGTGACATTTGCTTTATTTTTGACATGATATTGCAGTGTTCCAGTCGAAATATTGCGTGTCGAGTCGGCACACATCAGAAAGTTTTGCTGTTACCATTCGTAGACTCTGCGAGAGCAATATGCTCGTTTCGTCGTCGCTTATATGACAACACACCCCAACTTGAGGTGCGTGGTCTTCAATAAACATAATTATGTCATCAGCAGGGGTCGGGGTTGAGTACACAAGATTGTTGCGGTTCTCGGTCATAACCCCGTCACCAGTTTTGATGTGCGCACATTCTCCATTCAAAAAGGTCAAAGTTCCAAATCCAAAGGTTTTGGAATACACAATCATGCCGATCACAAAATCATACTTCGCAGCTGTAGCCATACTCCTTCAAGCTTTCAATCACGGTGGTGTACGGGATCTGCCGCCCATTCAACGCAAGCTGCAGTATTTGATCGAAGAGAGTGTTGTTAAACAGACTCTTGTCTCCAAAAACTTGTTTCAAACACAAGAATAAAGCACATAACAAATTGAGAAGCCCAATTTTATCCGAGGCAGATTCGGTGCATATATTGTATTTCATAATGTACTGCCTCTCGTCGTTATCCATCATGTCAATACATGTCGGGGTTTCTTCGTCAATAAGTTGCAGTAGGGCCGTGCGCAGCGACTCTGGAAATAACTCACAGGGTATAAACAGAGACTTGGAAATGTTCAGACCGCGTGCCGTGAGAAAAACATCAACAGTCTCCTCTGATATCTTGGACAGAAGCTGATTCACCCCCTGCAACGAGTTGCAATCGAACCGGTTCTCGGCAAAAATTTTATGCAGTGCAACGCAAATGTGGCCGGGTGTCACGATCTGGAATGTTTTTTTAGTGTCTGTGCTTTTGGGTTTCATTTTACAGCTCGTGTTCAAGCTCGTGCAAACGTGGACCAATAGTGTATTTTTTTGTTTTTTTTGTTTTGGTTTTTTTTTAATAAAAGCACAAACAAACTCAAAAAACATTTATGAGTCCGTGTCTCGGGGCTGCTTGTGCAAGTGTGGGTATGGGCAAGGCATTGCGTCGGTCGCTTGCGACAGCGAATCTAAAGAAGTTTGGTCGGCTACAGAAATTTGTTGACGGCAACTGGAGGCACAGTCGTGCTGGTGATTATGGCATTGCGCTCTGGAACAAGGGCGTGAAGGACTGTGTTTTTGTTTTTGAGGTTTGTGAAGTTGTTGACTCCTCTCACATCAGGGTTCGGTTTGTGGATGACGGTAAAGTCATGACAATTGTTCCCAAACATATGCCGATTGTGACAGCGGGCGACGGGGATGTGATCGCAAAAATCAATGCTCTTTGCAAGGAACTGTGGCCTAACAATTTTGACGACTCGGGTGAGGACAGTGGTGGCGAGATGGTGGAAGTGTCTGATGACGATCCAAAAGAACAATACGACCTCAACTTCAACTCTGTGTCCGAGTTGAAAAGCGAGCTGACCGATGTTTTTGATAAGCTTCTGCGCATGTGCGACCGCATCGAATCCGATGTTTCATCTTTGGCCGAGCACACTACGTCAAGTACTTCTGGGAACCACCACCACCAGTTGGATGTTTTGTACCATGCGGCAAAAAAATATTTAGTCTAGTGACCCTAGTCCAAGTCCGCGTAACTCATGAGCGTCTGTAGGACGTTTTCAGTTTGTGCGATTATTTCCTCTATATATAAAAGCTTGTTGTATATCTCTTCCACTGTCTGCGGATCAAGTTCTGGGACTGCTTCAGTTTTTCTTGCTGGAGGGTTGCTGGCTATTTGCATGCGAATCAACCCATCTACAATCACCTCCCGTCCAATTGCGTCTCGTGTGTACCTTTTTTCAGGCGGTGTCTGCGCAGACGCCTCCCCGGCGAGATCTTGGATCTGATTGCCTTGCACGCAATCCTGCATTTTCCTGCGTTCCTGCATGGCTTTGTTTTCTGCCTTGTAGTGCACCATTTTATTCAATTCAACCTGGACATTCCCTTTCAATTCGTGGTAATGTCTTGTTTGTTCCTGGATGAGATCCTGTATCGTCTTGGACTCCTTGCCCAGGGTGATGATTGCTTCCTGTAGGTCTGCCACTTTTTTGGCGTCCTCGGCCAGTTTTTTCTTGCATGTCAGAAACTCCTCTTCTTTGGCTTTGAGCATCACATCGAGGTTCTTCTTGTATGATCTGGTGTCTTCATACAGCGCTTTCGTCTTGGAATACTTGGCAGCAAGTCGGTCCTGATCACGCATCACACTCTCAAGTTGCTGGTTGTAGATGTTCCTTTGCTCTCTGATGCGCTCCAGCTCGTCACGTTCTTGTATGAACAAAGCGTCGTATGCCGCTTCTATTTTTTCTTCGTCGTGCCTCATTTTAATACAAGACAGACTTTTTTCAATATCAGCGACTACGGAAGCTGCGTCTGGTGGTAAAGGACCTTGCATCAGCGATTTGAACACTTTGATACTCTTCTGGTGCAAACGCGCTATGTCTTGAAGCGCTCGTTCGAGCAGTGAGTGGTCTTCCTGTAGCGTGTTGTACTCTTCCACAGTTTCATTGTACATTTGTTTTATTTCCTCGTATGTGTACACTCTTTTTGTTTCTGTTTGGGTGTCCATGGGTGCAGGTTAGATGTGTTGATGAATGTGTATATATGTTTTTGAGAGTAAATCGGCGCTTTTTGCCTGTGCATGCCGGGTTTCTTCTGTATTTATTTTTGCAATAAATGTTGAGTTTCTTCAATCTGTGCTGCTCGGCCCCCACTCTAGCCGGCGTTTCCGGGCCTCAGCTGAGCACACTGCGTCCGTCTTGACCATGTTTTCGTATGCACTGCGGTCAAAGCCCAACTGTTTCCACTGTTCCTGGGACCATCCAAACCAGATCTGCCAATTACTGCCGATATCATTTGCCTTGTTTTCTACCAGCATGTCAAGGGTGACTTTGAAGATTACCAGCGTTTCAAAACTCGGCTTCAACTCCATCAAGTCTTTCAATGTTAACCCAATCGAGAACCAAGATAAGGAGGTAAACCGTGCATTGACAACCTCGTCTCGTAGTGTCTTTGTCAGGAGGTCTAGCCCGTCCTTTTTGAGTCCGGAAAAGGAGAGATTGGCGGCGTCGGGGGCGTCGCCCCACAACATCAGGACACGTTTCATGCAGATGCCCATTTCAGCCATTTCTTGCATTGTAATTGAGTTTTGTTTCATGATCTGATACGTCACGACCCCTCCGGCCTTGACCGCGCGCCTGTCCTCGCCCTCCAGACGCTGCGGTGTGTTGTGTGAGTTGTATACCCTCAGCGGAATCGAGCGTTGTACGATCATTTTCGTGTGTATCTTTAATATTTATTATATACACGGTTTCCGTCTACGGCGTGAATACATTGCAGTTGCGTGCAAGGCGTGTTTGTCAGTAGAAACACCTCTTGCCTCATATAAGAACACTGACGGGCGAGGAGGTGGGTTGTCTATGTCTTTTCTCAGATTAATATCCACATCGTTCACGGACTGCTTTGACAGTATTTACGTGAACGGCATCGGCCACAGCTTTTCGAGGCTTTCCTCCATGGGAAGCCGACAAGTCAGCAGCGACTTGAACCGCCTGCAAACCATGGCAAAACTTGGAGAGAATATGTACGATATTACCATGAAAATGGGAGAATTGGACCTGCAAGCCGCGCGCTACGAGTCCGAGGCCAAGAAAAATATCGCAAGAGGTATGTCTGACAGTGATCTAAAGCCGTACTTCCAGAGAGTGCGGGAAGTCAATATTCAACGACGAGCCCTCGAGAAAAGTGGAAGGACGTTGATGGCTACAGTCAGCAGCCTCGAGAGCCAAGCAAATATACAGCAGATCAAAAACGTCTTGAGCTACACCGTCGACACCCATAGGATGGCGCGGGAAGCTGTTGCTGATGACGTGACAAGCGAGAGTTTGTTACAGGGGTTTGAGCAAATTAGCAGTACAATTGAGCAGGAAAAAATTGTGCTCGATACACTGGACGCGCACATTAATGACCTGCGCGAGGATCCGGTCGAAGAAAGTGCGCTGGACCAAGAATCAGCAGACTTTCTGTTCTGGAAAACTTCGTTGAGTCGAAAAATTGAATCGAGAGACAACGCCAGGCCTGCTCGCAAAGAACAAGCTTCTGTCGATGTTCCACTTGTCAGCCATATGTCGGTTGCGATGTAATTGTCTCCTACTTATTGGACTTCATGGTGCAAGAACGGGTGCCAATAGTCATGTCTCTCAACAAAGACATAGACCCAAGTCATGAAAGTCATACACATCACCAACGACAAAATAAAGCCAAGGATGTCCCAGAGAAAGGAGTGTGGAATCACAGACAGCGATACACAAAGTCCCGAAATGGACGTTTGATAGTTGGTGCATGCGTATATGTCCACATGGATCGCGTCCTGTTTAAAGTTGAGACGCAGAATCTTTGTGTCGTTGTCGAGCCACTCTTCTGTGTCCTCCAGTAACAGCTGGCGGTCTCCAACACTCCGAAGTCGCATGCCGCGGTTTATTTTTGCGAGAAACTTCTTTCGGACAACGTCGGCAAGGCGTTGTGAGTGAGTTTTGGACGACGCAAAAAACATCGGCGTCCTGCGCGCCCTGGGCGCTTACCATATATACACGCATTAGGGGTTCGTAGCGAAATCATTCGTTTTGGGCAAGCAAAATATGTTTTCTCTCCCGCGCGCGGTGATTGGTGAGATAAACGCGTTTTGGGAATATGATTACAATATAGACGATACCAACGTGGTATGTGTCGGTATCTGGGGCATTTGGTTATATAAATACTGCATGCTTATGCCATAACATCATGGACAACTCCGAGTCCAATGAAAACGAAGTGTACCACCGATCTCTCTTCATGACAAAAACAGCGTCGATGGCCTGGCTCGATTTGCAGGGTGTGTCGTCGCGCAAGTTTACCATGAATGAACTGGCCATGCGAAACGTCATTCTGCCGGAGCACATGCAGTCGTCAGACACGGCCTTGTCCGAAAGCAACAACATTTTGCGGCGCGTGCACCTGCAGTCCATCACCGTGGAGCCGGGTACCCTCAATCAGTTTCCCTTTCCAGTCGGAGTTCGCATTGCTGGGTTTCCGCAGCAGGAGTTCAATCTCTCCGGTGATGCCTACTCGTTTATCATCCCGGGTAAGACGTCCATCTTTGACCCACAGTCAATTTTTGAAAGTCACGGGGACCAGAAGCTGCAATACACCTGGGAGGCCGAGTATGCAAAGTGGGACAGCAGCAACCTCGACACCTTGATGGCGATGGCCGTGCCAGAAAGTGACGTGATGTTGGTGCATCTTGACCACCCGGTGCTGCAGATGCTGGAACGGCGGCCCGAGATATTTGGAGTCGGCTCAAACATTTTCAGCGCTAGCAGCACACCTAATTGGAAGCATGTGCAGAAAGCAAGCTTTGAGGCTGCCAGCAAGTGGATCAAGAAGGAAATTCTCAGTCGCAGCAGCAAGACATTTGACCTGTCGCAGTTTAGTCTCTCTTTTTCCAAAACAGACGGAACAAAATGGACTGATCTTTCCCCCTCTTGTTTCATCGACATGGATTTCGACTCAATCGAGAACTTGGACTCACTCAACGAGGTCAAGTCGATGTACTCGAATGTTTTAATGCAAAAGCCACACACTATTTCCATCAAGCTTGGGATTAAATATCGCTTGTGAGGCAATACAGGAGCAGGTTGTCAAAAAACTTTGTTTTATTCGAACAGACAAAATATCAGGCACGCTCGCCGCGAATACGTTGCGCAAGTTGCAGGTCCTTGGGCAAGATCGTAACGCGTTTGGAGTGAATCGCGCAAAGATTCGTGTCCTCAAAAAGAGAGGTGAGGTAGGCCTCTGATGCCTCCTGAAGCGCCATGATAGCGTGCGATTGAAAGCGAAGATCGGATTTGAAGTCTTGAGCAACCTCGCGCACCAGGCGTTGAAAAGGGAGCTTGCGAATCAAGAGTTCCGTCGACTTTTGGTATTTGCGTATTTCGCGCATTGCCACAGTTCCGGGCCTGAAACGGTGTGGCCTCTTGACACCCGTCATTTGCGGCAGCGACTTGACAGCAGCCTTTGACGCGAGACGTTTGCCGGGTGCTTTTCCACCTGTCGACTTGCGCGCAGTCTGTTTCGTGCGGGCCATGGGAACCAAGTTGGATGCGATTCAGTTCGGTTCAGCGAGCTTTTATAGCAATGCCTAAAAAAAACTGCAAATATTTTAATCTTGTTTGTGCATTTTTTTATTGTGCAAAAATCATAATCTTAAAAACGCAAAGATTGGCATTTTTGCAACCTGGTCTGCCCAGTTTGATAAAACTTGCATGGAACACAAAAAGAGTGCGCGGGGCGAATTGCTCTGTTGTCGCTTTGCTGTGATTTGCTCCATCCTCCTAACAACGTGATTAAGGGCTGCAAGTCATGGGTTTCGTGGTCCAGATATGAAGGTTTGCGTATCTTTATATTTGCCTTTACAATGCCCATCAGATCTTCAATTTCAAGAGCATTCGCAGGCGACTTTTTGCCAAGCCTTGAGTTTGTGGCCATTGTGAATGCAAGCATGTTTGCTGGTGAAACTCCGCTGAATCTACCAACCTTTTCTTCTCCGGGAAGCTCGATCTTCTTCATTTTTGCGGATGTGTCGTCGGTGTGGTACACCATCCCATCTCGTAGATTCTGGCCGACGATTTTCACGACTTGTGCAGACTCTTTGCCAAGCCGTGGATGCGTTGCCGTGGAAAATGCCTCCATGAATTTTTCCCTTTCCACCACTGTGTAGTCGTATTCAAAACCAGCCCAGGTGTATAGGGATCCGTTCTCTGTTACCGCAAACGAAATCCTGTTACCGGCACAAATCGATGCCACGGAATCACCGCCAAACGCCTTGACTACAACACCCTTTTCGTCTTTATATTTCAAAACACGTTCAAACCGATGTTTCTCCCGGCTTTCCTTCAAGTAACGCAAAAGTTCGTCATTGATAAAATGAACACGATCTGCAGACCCGGATTCCCACACGGCACCCTCTTCATCAAGCGCTAGTGTGTGATGAGAACCAAACGACACCATCTTGACTTTGTGGCGCTTAAGTTGACCTTTCACGCGCTCAAAGACACCACTCACATCGCGTGTATGCCCTACTCCAAGCTGCCCGTTTTCATTTTTCCCCAGCATAAACAGTCGCCCCGTTTTGGTGACAACGGCCTTTTGATGATCTCCAGCACAGACGTAGACGATTGCCTCGTTGTCAAACCACTTTGGGTCGACTTTTTTGGGCGCGGTCTGTGTGTCATAACGTCTCGCAATTCTCACTTCGCCCCATGTCCACACCAACCCACTCGCACTGATGGCCATGGTGTGACCGCCATGCGAAGAAATAAAGGTAATTTTCTCATTGTCAAATAGCTCCCTGCTTAGTTTGTATGGTTTGAGAGTCCCCTGACTACCGGCAAAATTCTCGTGCCCCAGTTCAGCGCGTCGCCCGTCTCCAAAAGTAAATACATCCCCATCTCTCGTCAATGCCGTTGTGCAGTCAGTTGCGCAGGACACCATCGAGATCGGAACATTTTCAAACAGCCCCCTGGGAACCTGTGTCGGCACATTCTCACTGTCTGTATTCCCAAGTCCCAGCTGTCCAAAATATCCATGGCCACACATAAACAGACCACCATCGTCCGTCACGACGCCCGTATGATCAAAGCCAGCAGACACTTGCAACGCTTTCTTTTCCATGGCCGTCACAAGTTGCGGCTCCTGATAAAAACTTCTATCTTTACCGTCTCCAAGGCACCCCAGCTTTCCATTTCCCCAGGTAAACAGCGAACCGGAGGCGGTGACCAAGGCGTGATGCTGCGCGCCACAACTTACAGACATGAATGACGCTGATCGTAGTTGTGTTTATATATGCCACGTCAATTGATATCCGAGTCAATTGAAATATTTCCAATGTTTCAACAAAATGCCACGTTAGCGTATCTGTGAAGCAGACCGAGATATATATTTTCACGTATGCGTGCGTGCATCAGCCATGAGCTCAGTGGGCAAGAATTCACACTGATACCAAGTCTTTTTTTGCAGGCGCAACTTCACGCGAATGTCGCAAAGCTGGATCCATTAATAAACTAGGCGCAACAATTCGAATCGGTGTTTTTTGAAGGCGCACAAAAAAACGAATTTCATCTGAGCTCAGCAGGCGCAACTTCACGTTTAAGATGGCACGGAAAAACAAAAAAGCAACATGCATAGTGATACAAGAAAACATTTTATTCACACTCTAACACAGGCTCAGTTTATCCTTCGCTCGTTTGCTCTGTTTGGATAAACAGTGGGCAAAACGTACGCCAAAGTGTCCCGGACAATCTTTTTGTGACGTGACATCCAGAAAAATACCAAACATGTGCAGATAGACACGATAAGAAAAAGACAATAAATCAACACGATCAACAGAGTCTGGTTGTCTCCGCCGCCACTTTTACTTGTTTGGCTTTTTTGTGAAGGGGCCGGACTTTTTTCATACGATACACTCCTTGTTGTTAAAATAGGCACGTCGAGATAATCCCCAATCTTGATGTTGCGTTGTTGTTGGTACTCGAGCAACCCATCCCTGCGCTGACTGTGCGATTTTGGGAACCAGAGGTCTCGGACGTCTTCAATGTTTTTGCTGAGGGAAAACTTGAACAGTATTGGCATACCTGACGTCCCTTCAAACTTGCAGCACTTGACATTGAAGAACGGTTGCCCACTTTGCGAAAACCAATTTTCACCATTCGAGTTGTACCCTGGCACACATTCCCGCGGGTTGCTAACACCACAGAGGACATCGCCTCGGTACGCTGCTAGCACGCCTCCGCCTTGCAGCTTCTCGTCGATCATGACCTGTGCGTCAATCTCTGTCCACTCCACGTATCGGTCGTTGATTTTGCAGTCGAAATGCTGCTGCGTTCTAAACTCCATCCAGTCCAGCGGCAACGACTTCTCGTATGATACCCCAGAGTTTCCCCACTTGCTTTCGTCTTCGCACTCTGAAGTTGCAGACAAAAGTCTTCGCCGCTGCGCCGATACCGCAGCCCCGCTTTCGTTTTTGAGAGCAGGGAACGTGTAGGTTCCCCCGCTTTCCACCTGCAGAATATACCCCGTCCCAGGCTGAAAGGATGCAGATGACAGTGCACCCAGCCAGCCGATGACCATTAGATTCCTGGTGTAAAATTTCATAGTGTCACCTTGCGATGTCAAAGTATCTCCGTATATATATGTTTTCCCGTCTTTTCGTGTCGGCATGTATTCTAGAATAGGCACTGGGTGCTGATATGGAACCGAAATGTAATTTTCGCCAGCGTGGAGTTCAATGTCCATGGGCAATTTGACCACGCCACCTGTAAAGTTCAAGACGCCGGCGTTGTCGCGGTGAACAATGTACATTTCTTTTGTACTCACTGTCTGCAGGCTCCACGGGAATGACAGCCATGATCCTGGGGGGACGTAGTAGTGTATCGACTTGGCCAGGTTCCTCACCGAGTCGCCATTGACCCACTCGGTGCTGGTTGTGTTGTCATTGAAAACATCCAAGATCAGGGGCGGGTTGTCAGTGTCAACCAGCCCGTCCTCTGTCAGTTTTTCAAGGTTGAAAGAAATCCAGGTTGTTCCCTTTTGCAGAGATATTTGCTGCACGTTGTCGATCGGGGGTGTGCAGTTTTGCTCATACATGGTGCCAGGCTCGGAGAGCTTCTTGTTCGGGCACTCTTCACATGCGTCGTCAGAGACAAAGTCTTTGTACAGGTTTTTAGCACACGGCTCACACACTCCAGTCGCTGGGTCTTTTGTATGGCCCAAATCACACTTGCACTCTTTGCCGTCGGGTTCAGAGGCTTGGTGAAGCGGGCAGGACTGGCACTGTGTAGTCCCAGTGGCCACCGTAAAATGCAGACGAGGACATTGGGTGCAGACCTGGGCCCCTGAAGTAGACGCGAACTTGCCCGCCTGACATTCCAGACAGCTCCGAGCACCCAATGACGGCGCATATTTTCCGGCAACACACTTGGTGCACGTTGAAGTATTAACGACATTCGCAAAGCTACCCTCTGCACACAGATCACACTGTTTAGACCCAGAGTGAGCCGAAAAATTGCCGGGTGCACACAAACGACAACTGGTCTTTCCATGCTCCGGCTGATACGATCCAGGCAGGCAGTAAATGCATTCTATTTTCCCCCTTTGATTTTGGTAGGAGCCAGGAGGACACGAGACACACGAAGATAATCCAGACGCATTTGAAATGGTCCCGGGCTCACACTCGCGGCAGGAATCTTGCGCAGTGTCATTGTTGTACTGGCCTGGTCGGCACAACGTACAATTTGCTGCATTGGGATGGGAAAAGGTGCCTACGGAACAAGTCTCACAACGAGTTGCTGACGTGTTGGGTTGATATTTGCCCGAACGACACGACGAGCATTGTTCTTGCCCGACAGAGTTTGAGAATTTTCCTGCTTCACACTGGTCACAGGGTGTATCTGCTATCACATTTTTGTAAAAACCCGCTTCGCATTGGAAACACTGGTTTGAAGTGCCTGGTTGGTATCCTTTCTTACATTTGCAGTCTTCCTCTTTTTTCCCACCCACATTGACTTGTTTGTTTTCGTCACAACTCTTGCATTGATAATTAGCACCATCAGATAATTGACCCGTTTCACTGCAGTCCGTGCAAGCGGTTCTTCCCGTCGTATTGGCCGCATGGCCGTCTGCACAATCGGCACACTTATCTCCTTTTTCCAGGGACCCTGTGAAATTTTTGAATTTTCCAAAGCGACACGTCTCGCATGTAGGATGCTCTACCGGATCTTTTCGTTGAAAGCCAGGAACGCAAAAGCAGTCATGTATGCTGGTACTCTCATTCGCTGACGTGGAATGGTCATAGCATTTTGTGCAGTTTGCGCTGTGTGTGGCACTGTAGAAACCTGTAGAACAACTCTCGCACGTGTCCTTACTAACCGCATGAGAATGATTGCTTGCTTTTCCGGCCGTACAGGAGGTGCATGGCGCAGAACCATTGTTCTCCTTGTATTCACCCGGCAAACACGCGTTGCATTTCGCTCCATTTGCCCCAGTGAAACCTGGGTCGCATCGGCAATCTGTATTGCTTGTACTGCCCATTGGAGAACTGGAATTGTCTGGACACTGAACGCAAAATTCGCTCCCCTGTGCGGAATAAGATCCGGGAAGACATGTGTCACAAGCACTAGCGTTTTGCGCGCGATAATGTAGGCTCGCCTTGCCTGCCGCACAGGCGGTGCAGTTTGCAGAGCCGTTTACCTCTTTGTAAAATCCAGGAGAACACCCATTGCATTGTCCTCCATCTGTTCCTGTGAAACCTGGGTTGCAACGGCAATCAGAGACCTGCACACTCCCCGCGGTTGAACTGGAATTGTCTGGGCAAGTGAGGCAAGAGCTGCTTTCCCTGAAAGAATATGAGCCTCTGGCGCATTCTGCGCAGGTGTCGGCGTTGCTCGCGTTGTAGTGCACACTCGCTGTGCCTGCTTCGCAGTCATCGCATTGGCCGTTGCCCGAATAGGTCTTGAATTCGCCGGGCTGGCACGCTCGGCAGACCCAGTCATCTTTTCCTAAACTGTCAAAAGTCCGACATGATGTTCTTCCCAGGTCTGCAACTCCGTGTCTTGATGTTTCGTCATAAACACGCGCTTCCACGGGAGTGTGTTGTAGTGCGAGTCGGATTTCAGAGCGATCTTTTTCCCTTAAACGCTCACCGAAAATCATGAAATGAGTAACTCGCGCCGCATTTTGGGTTTGCGGTATGTCGATGCTCACTTTTGTAAAGTCGTATCGATATTCTTCTTGGGTGAGATAACAATCGGACAGGTACTGCTTGACAGATGTTTCTTGACCTGAATGTTCGATATACAGATTGTGACCTTCGTGATATATTGTAACGTTAGTCCAGGTGTCATCCCAGTCAATGAAAGCGCCAGTTCCGTCCTGTTTTTTACATAAGGGCGTTTCCAATTTGAACATATTAATAATGTTTTTAATTCTCATGATACTTTCTCCAGTGTTGGCATCAACACTGAGGACAGTAACACCATAATCACTGTTCCCGTCCCACCTGTTCAAATTCAAAAAAATTGTAAAGCCACTCTGCTCGGAAATACGAACGTCTTTTGCAAACTCCGACAATCCCTGGCCATCCTCTGTTTTGAATGCGGTGGTCTGCGTGGGAAGGTACCACAAAGCAGGTGAAAGCTGCTCTGGGTGATGACAGTCTGATTGCCCGTAACCAGGATCACAGGAACAGTTTTGCGGATGCGTGGCGCCGGCATCCGACGTGGAAAACAATGGACATGGTGAACAAGTTCTTGAGCCTGCGTATGAGAATGTGTTTGCGGGGCACACTTGACAGGCGTCGCTTTTGCCTCCAAAAAACGGATTGTTGGTGCCGGCTGGGCAAGGTAAACAGGTGTGTGTATCGTTTCCTGGATCGTAAAAACCTGGTAAACATGGTTGGCAGGTGAAATCAAGATTATTTTCCTGAAAGCCGTCAAGGCAAATGCATTCCGAGGCGTTCATGCTGCCTTTGGGCGAGGTCGAATTCGGCGTGCAGTCATTGCACCTGGCTCTGCCTGCGAGACTGTAGGTGTTTTCTGAACATTCTTCACAGAAAGTCTCGTTGGCTGCTGCAATGTGTGCGGATGATTTCCCAGCCGGGCAGGCCTCACATGTTTCGTCGTTGTCTTGGGAAAGGACGTACAATCCCGCACCACAGCCTTTGCAGTCGGTGTAGGGAGGGAATGTTTTGATCGGAAGTGTTACGTTGTCAAAAGTATCATCCACGGTGATGCTTTTCATGAAGTTTTGACCTTCTTCGTCCGGAATGACGGATTCCATCAGATAAAATGCAGCCAGGTCCAGAGGGACTGTCGTATCTCTTGTTGGTGGCAGGAACCCATTTCGATCTACTTGACTGCCCCCGATGATGGCTCTGTAAGCCTCAAAATCTTCCAGATCCAAATCATCTTCAGAAAATTTTTTGTTTGTTGCGTAAACATCAACATTATCACTGTTCAGTATCAAAATGTCAAAATATTTGTCGTGAGCCGGGATTGGGTTGTAAGTAACCTTGATTTTATACCATATATTGATTTGCAATTTGTTCCGGACATCTAATCGAAGTTTCTGATTGTGTGAGCTTCCTCCAAATTGCAGGACAAGTTTTGGCACCACTAGCTTATTTGCCTCCAGCCTGTAAGTAGCTGTGAATGCGGTATCGCCCACGGCAATACTTGTAGCGCCTCCAAAAATATCTGGATATAAAACCGTATCATCATTGTTGTTGGTGAACTCAAATAAAGTGAAATCATTCGAAAAGCCCACAGACGTGAATTTGACAACCAAAATTACCGTCATTCCATTTGTCGGGCGCAAACTTGTGCTTCCAAAATCCCAAGACGCGCGGTTGTAATTATTTAATGCCATTTTCTCGCAAAAAGGGTTTCCGTTTTGATATGTGGGTGCAAAAACGGAACAGTGTTTGAAGTCCTGCCCCGATAATGTACGATAAACGTCACCGGTGCTGTAATTGAGCTTCATTCCCGCAAGCACCCACTGTTCCGGGTCAGGTGTCGGCGGCACCAGATACCCCGCCTTACACGTGCAATTTTCCACGCTTGTTGCCTCCTTCGCAGCAGTCGTCTGGTTCTCGGGGCACATGCGGCATTCTGCGCTCGCTGGTCCACTAAAATTTCCCAGCCCACACGAAATACAAACGCCCTCCAGATATCCGGCAGAATCGGGATTAAATTTGCCGGCTGCGCATTCTTTGCATTCATCTGGCGACGTGTCGTCATAGGTCCCAGGAGCACAAGCGGTGCAATTACCACCTATATCGACAAACCCGGCATCGCATTCACACTGGTCGTAATGTTCCGCTCCTTCGGCGGTTGTCGTCGCTCCCACTGGACATGAGACACACGAAGAACTATTAGTTTCGTTTTGGTACTTCCCCTTCGCACACAATAAGCAGGACTGCGTCGGGCCAGAACCACTATATTCTCCCTCCTCGCATGAAATGCAATCGCTCAAGCCCGTTTTATCGGCATAGAAGCC
>CERI01002346.1_pt1 | contig 24305 bp, 21 predicted proteins | sample 350261 | NCBI WGS metagenome assembly CERI01 (sample SAMEA2620979, study PRJEB7988) | marine metagenome | isolation source: saline water (ENVO:00002010), including
TTGTAATGTACGGTTTATTATTAGAGCTGATTGCAAAGGGTAATAGCTTAGAGCCTGGCAGATTAATTGCAAGTCTAGGTGACTGTCATTTATATAACAATCATCTTGAACAAGCAAGGTTACAATTAGAGCGGGAAGCAAAACCATTACCAACTATTAGTCTTGATTTTGGATTAAAGATTGAAGAGGGAGCTGGTGAATTTTTGCTTATACCATCTAAAAATATGATTAAACTTAACAATTATGAGCACCACAAAGCAATCAAAGCATCTCTTTCAGTTGGAATATGAGCCATGGTTTAAAAAGAATAATTATCCTTCAAAATGGCTTTCTGATAGAAGCAGAGAAATAATTAAAAAAATTATTCAAAATGACAAATAAAAAGTATTATATTTATCATATTCCAGAGCAAAAAATTGGTATGACGTGTGATTTATATAAACGCGTCCATAAACAGCAGGGATATAAACCAGGTGAATATGAGATATTATTTGAAACAAATGATGTTAATGAAGCATCTGAAGCTGAACTACTATTTCAAAAAGCATTTGGCTATAAACAAGATAGGCAATCTTATGTAAATTTAATTAAACAAAAACCAATGAAAATTAACCCAACAAACCAAACCTCAACATTTCCTTTTCCACTAGATAAACTGAAAGGTAATCTATATGATAATATTGGAACAAAATGGGAAACGTCTTTAGGCACTTTTGAAATAACCGAGAAAACAATATCTTGGATATTAGCTAACGCAAAAGAATCCATGTATAACGTTCGCAGAAGCTATATATACAATAAAGCTTTTTATGAAGCGTTTTTAAACGAAGAGCATACACCTTCTCAAGGCAGTAAAGAAAATATATTTGACAATATTAGAAGCTGGGCAGACAAAAGGGGTATATACGATGAAGGCGATGCTAAAACTCAACTAATAAAGTTATATGAAGAAGCAGGAGAATTGTCGCAGTCTTTACTTAAAGAAGACAGAGAAGGCGTTATTGATGCTATTGGTGATAGCGTTGTTGTTCTTACTAACCTTGCTCACCTTGTAGGCACTGACATTGAAGAATGTATTGAATTTGCTTATAAAGAAATATCTAATAGAACAGGTGAGATGAAGAATGGTACATTTGTAAAAACAACATTATAATGAGAGATAAGATAATTGAACAAGTAGTTAATAAAATAAAATCAAGATCTGATGTTGGTTATAAAAAGTATGGTGTTACACTACACGAAGACGACCAGACATTAGACACCTGGCTTAATCACTTGCAAGAAGAACTTATGGATGCTGTAAACTATTTAGAAAAAGCACGTATGGTACTTCGCGAAGAGATTGAAGAGTGCTACATTGAGGACAAGCATTCAGCTTATCCAGGTGATATTGAAGTTACAATTGATAAATGAGAAAAAAACGAAGTAAAAAGCGAGGGCCTGTTGTAGCTAAGAAAGTTAGTTATGACGGGCACAACTTCGCCTCTGGATTAGAACGCTATATGTACATCGCTTTGAAGAAAGCAAAGATCAGGGCTAAGTACGAAGGTGAAACTTTTGTCTTAATGAATGGTTTCCATTTTGAAAATGAATCATACGAAAAGCAAGCAAACGGTAAAGGTGAGTTTATTAATAGAGGTAGCAAAAGAATACTGCCTATTAAATACACGCCAGACTTCATTGGTGAAGACTTTATAATAGAATGTAAAGGTAGAGCTAACGAATCATTCCCAATGCGCTGGAAGTTGTTTAAACTATTAGTTTCCCAGCAGTTCCCTAATTACACACTTTATAAACCACAAAATCAAAAAGAATGCGACAGGGTAGTAGAAATAATCAAGAGCAGCCGAAGCAAATAGCTCGAAGACATTACGCTTATCGTCAAATTGAAAAATGGATTAAGTGGTCTATAAGTAACAGAGGTTATATTAAATACAAAGAAGTTGTAGAGATACACGATAAACACGGAATTAAATGTTATGGCTAAAGCAGTATATACGCATGTAAGAACTAAAAAGGTAAAAAGAAAAGGGGTGCACGCTAAAAGCAAAGCATCTAATTTAAAATCTTCTAAAAATTATTTTAAAAAATATAAAGGACAAGGCCGATGAATAACTGGAACTTAAGTATTGGATTATATCCTGGTATATTATTTGGTGTTAGATCATATTATGAAAAAGATTTTGTTCAACACGTTTTATATTTACCTTTTATAGATTTATGTTTAGAAATAGAAAATTAATATATGGGATTATTTGATGAAAGAATACCTTACAAGCCCTTCGAGTACCCAGAGTACTATACTGAAGGATGGCTTAAACAAGCTCAAGCGTTCTGGTTGCATACCGAAATACCTATGTCAGGTGACGTTAAGGATTGGAACGAAAAACTAACAGAGTCTGAAAAAAACTTAGTCGGTAATATCTTATTAGGCTTTGCTCAAACAGAATGTGCTGTATCAGATTACTGGACACAAAAAGTTGTTGGATGGTTTCCAAAGCACGAAATACAACAAATGGCTATGATGTTTGGTAGCCAAGAAACTATTCACGCTGTTGCTTACAGTTATTTGAACGAAACTTTAGGATTAGAAAACTTTGAAGCATTCTTACACGAACCAACGACCAGCGAAAGATTTGATAATCTTGTCGCTTACTCTGGCAATGACCCTTCTGGGATTGGCAGGAGTCTCGCTATCTTCTCTGCATTTGCAGAAGGCGTATCTCTCTATTCCGCTTTTGCTGTGCTATACAGCTTTCAGTTGCGTAATTTGCTCAAAGGTATTGGTCAACAAATGAAGTGGTCCGTAAGAGATGAATCGTTGCATAGTAAAATGGGCTGTCAATTATTTAGACATATGTGTGAAGAGTCACCTAACCTATTAGAAGAATGCAGAGATGACGTTATCAAAGCAGCAGACACTATGCTACAAGCCGAAGAACGATACATTGATAAGATGTTCGAGCAAGGGGATATTGAGAACCTTAAAGCCTACGAACTTAAACAATTTATTAGAAAAAGACTTAATGAAAAATTGTATGAGCTTGGATACGTCGACCTCGGGTTATACTTTGCTTTTGACGACAAAGCAGCATCAAACCTCGACTGGTTCTACCACCTTACAGGAGGACATACCCACACCGATTTTTTTGCTATTAGGCCTACTGATTATTCTAAGGCTAACGAAGGAGAAGATTTTGAAGATATTTGGTAATGAGGAAGTGTAATAAGTGTCATAAAGAAAAAAGTACATCTAAGTTTAGATATGGCAAAAGAACATGTACAAAGTGTGAATACAGATTTAAACAAAGATTTTTAAGGACACTTGTAAAAGATAGGAAGTTATCAGCCACCGAAAGAATGGCTAATAGGTTAGGATATATGGGGACAGCGTTCATTATGATGTCTCCATATCTTTTGGCCTACGGTAATATAGGTGCTATCACTTATATTATAGGCGGTATTGTTTCAACACCGCAGGTTTGGGTCGCTAAGCAATGGAACTTAGTGGCTGTCAATTTAAACGTAACAATAGGATACATTATTTATTTATACAATGCCTGATGAAAGAAAACAAATTAATAGAGATGTGGAACCGGATAGAAATACTCGGAGCAAACCAACAACAGATAATATCGGAAACACAAAACCTAAAAGACCTCTTAATTGGGACGCTAGAGACATTAAAGCGGACACCTGGTTATGAAGAAGCTTTAGAAAAATTGAAGGCTGATACAATAAAAGATTCTGATAATAAAGAAAAGTTAGAGAATGTGGAATAATGAATGGAAAAAAGGTGAGGACTATCCTGCGTGGGGTGACACCGAGGTATATAAGAAAACTATCACTGGTGGATATTTGTTGCAAGGTGAAACTCCTAGAGATGCATACAAGCGCGTTAGTGATGCTGTTGCAAGGCGTTTATACAAGCCAGAATTAGCCGAAAAGTTTTTCCAGTACATATGGGATGGATGGCTATGTTTAGCTTCTCCTGTGCTCTCTAATACAGGTACAGATAGAGGTTTACCTATTAGTTGTTTTGGTATTGATGTTGCAGACAGCGTGTACGATATTGGAAACAAAAATTTAGAAATGATGTTGCTAGCAAAACACGGTGGGGGTGTTGGTATCGGAGTTAATATGATTCGTCCCGCCGGATCTAAAATTACAGGTAATGGAACATCTGATGGAGTGGTCCCGTTTTGCAAAGTCTACGATTCAACTATACTCGCCACTAATCAAGGATCTGTCCGGCGAGGAGCTGCGTCAACTAATATCAATATTGATCACGCCGACTTTGAAGAGTGGTTGGAGACAAGGGAACCTAAAGGAGATGTCAATAGACAGTCACTTAATCTCCACCAGTGCGCTGTGGTCGGTGACAAGTTTATGCGAAGACTTGAAAACGGAGATAAAGACGCTAGAAGAAAGTGGTCAAGACTTCTCCAAAAGCGTAAAGCAACTGGAGAACCTTATATACTCTTTAAGGGAAATACAAACAAAGCTAACCCAGAAGCATATAAACAGAACGGGCTTAAAGTTCATATGACAAACATATGCAGTGAAATAACATTACATACTGATGAGTCACATTCTTTTGTTTGCTGTTTATCTTCTGTAAATTTAGATAAATATGAGGAATGGAAAGATACAAATTTAATCTACGATGCAACGTGGTTTTTAGACGGTGTATTAGAAGAGTTTATCCAGAAAGCGAAGAATATGAAGGGCTTCGAGAACTCTGTACGCAGTGCCGAGAAGGGGCGTGCTCTTGGACTTGGCGTTCTAGGTTGGCATACTTATTTGCAAAAAAATGGTATAGCTTTCGAAAGTTTATTGGCACAGTTTAAAACACGTGAAATATTTAGCAAGATTAAGATTGAAACGGAGAGAGCTTCTCGTGCTTTAGCGGAAGTATATGGTGAACCTTTATGGTGTGTTGGTACTGGTATGAGAAATACGCATACTAGAAGTATTGCACCTACAGTTTCAAACAGTAAGTTATCTGGGAATGTTTCACCTGGCATTGAGCCATGGGCAGCAAATGTGTTTACCGAGCAGTCAGCTAAAGGTACATTTATACGTAAAAATAAAGAACTTAAAAAAGTATTAAGAAAAATTGGGATCGATAATAAAGAAACTTGGGACAAGATTTTGGAGGATGGTGGATCCATTCAAGGAATTAAAGAACTCGATGGATGGTTTTATGATCATGCCGGAAAGCTCAACGAAGAAGAAGGAGAAGATTTAAAAAATGTATTTAAAACCTTTAAAGAAATAAATCAGTTAGAATTAATCAATCAAGCAGGTATAAGACAAGACTACGTTGATCAATCAGTAAGTCTTAATTTAGCATTCCCTTCTGAGGCTGAGCCTAGATGGATAAATGCTGTACACATGGAAGCGTGGAAAAGAGGTGTTAAAACACTTTACTACATGCGAACAGAATCTGTTTTAAGAGGGGATATTGCTGCTAAAGCAATGAATCCTGATTGTTTAAGCTGTGATGGATAATATGGAAATAATTAAATTTTCCGCAGAATGGTGCGGACCGTGCAGGGTATACAAACCAGTATTTGATAAATGGGCTGGCACATTGACCGATATAGACGTTAAAAGTGTAGACGTTGAAAAAGATAATGAGCTAGCTATTAAATACGGTGTAAGAAGTATACCTTTAACAGTAGCAGTCAACGGCGATAAAGTGCATCGCTTAGAAGGCAGGAAATCTAAAAAAGAACTCGACGACTGGTTGAGCGATATAATGTAAAAAATAAAAGGGGCCTTTAAAAAGCCCCTTTATTTGTTTAATTGTTTATTTAATAATACTCATAAGCGATCATTTCAGATCTTTGATTAGTATAGTTTTGTATATTTTCTGCCTTTTCTTCTTCAGTTATTTCACCATCTAAAACTAATTGAGACTGCTTTTCGGTATAATCTTCTATGCTATAAAGAGGCCAATAATGTTCTACAACACATCCATTTGAAAGAGTTTTTCTAATAAGGTCGTTTTGTAAAAAATCTTCTTTGCTTGATCTAGAGCTATCTGTTAGATTTGTATGAGATACTACTGTATGTAATTTCATATATTTTATAATAATGTTATTCCCGCTGCAGCGGTTTCATAATCATTTGAAGTTTGGATTGCGCTCATATTAAATTCAATGCTACACGAGGTTTCAAAATATAACTTAACTAAAGGTGAATTTCTGGCCACTATAGGGCTTAGTTGGTATAGGTAGCTACCATCGTAAGGCACGTCTGGATAACTATTTGAAGTTTCATAATAGTTAGTAGCCCTACCGAAAGATCCAGGAAAGCCTTGATTAACCCACTGCCATATGCCTCCACCCGCTGTAATATTGTATTGAGAAGTATTAGTAGTAATAGTTTGCCATGTATAAGCGGTGCCGTCTAAAGTTATTTTTAAAGTTGTAGTAGTACCGGTAGTTCCCGATATCGGTGTTTTTACCCAATGCAAAAAACCACCATTTGTAGCATTTGTAATATTAGCAATAGTTTCATCTGTATTTATAGACCACGATGTTTTAAGGTAAGTTCCTAGGTTTTGCGATACGGCGGTATTATAACCGTTCCCAGTTGCCTGGATTCCCGCGGTATACGTATTGGCCCCCCTAGTTTTCACAACAGGAAATAAATTTGATTTAGGGTTTGTTATAACATTGCTATAAGTATACCCGTTAATTTCTTTAGTAGTGGCTTCTGTTGCTCCTCCGCCACCTCCACTTAAATTATTTAGTCCTAAATAAACTCCCATATTATGTTGTTATATAAATTGTAGACGCGTCTTTTGTTACTAATGCGTCATATGCAGCCTGTGTTAATGTAACTATTTTAGGTATAGTAGAATCAACTACGTCTGATGTTACTTTTGTTAATGCCATACTATTCTTTTGTTTTATTTAATGCTTTTAAAGCTGCCGCTCTATCATCATAATCAAGTGCCGCTTTAAGGATTACTTTGTCCATAACATCATCTTGATTATCAAGCATTTGTTTTTGCAGTTGCATTATCATCCCCTCTAAATCATCTTTTGCTTTTGTTAAAAAGTCAATTTGTGATTGTTTTTTATCAACCTCACTCTTTAGTGCATTTACGTCATCTGGTTTAGCGCCAGTGATTGTAGAAACGACAAGGCCTATTGAGGCACTTAACGTTCCAATTAACATCATTACAACCTCCTTATTTGTTTCAAGCACTGGGTATTGCATTAATATGAATACAATACCGATAATTAGCAAGAAGATAAATAACGATCCTACATAATGTCTTATTTCCTTGGCTACTCCGTTAGTAGGAAGCTTCATACTTTAATTTTTTTTGTTAAGGTTCTGGTAAATTTGTATTAAAGTATATACTATTGTTAACACTAGTACTGCTGATTGCAGATTTTGGTTTATTGTCATCGATGTTGATATAAGAGCTGTTATATTTATACCATATAGTTTTATTGAGTCCATCATTTTTTTCTTTTAAGAGATTTTACTCTTTTTGGTTTGCCCGCTGGTTGACCAAGTCTTTTCTTTTCACTTATTTTTTTTCTTTTCTCCGAAGCAGTCATTTCTGAAGCTGTTTTGGGTGTTTTGGAAGAAATTCTTTTTTTAGGTCTACAGTAAGGGACTCCGCGTTTTTCACCTTCACTTCTGCCGCATGGCTTACCTGTGCGAACATCAGTCCATTCTTCTTTAAACCATCGTTTAAGGGCAAATCCTTTTTTAGTTTTACGAACAGCCATTACCCTAATTTTCCGCCGCGTTTACGACATTTAGCAATATAACCAGAAGCATAAGCTGATGGAAACACTCTGTATTTAGCTTTAGCTTTTCTATAACAAGCATCTTTTTTAAGTAGAGGAGACTGAGTGCGCGTTTTTGCTGTTATTGGTTTCATATTAATTTCTTTTTCTATTTCTTGTTCTATTCCTTGTTCTTGTTCTTTTTCTACTTCTTGTAGGCGTCGCTGAGCTTTTAGTTTGCTTATCAATCATATTTAAATCCCATTCAGACCAACCAAGTGATAAAGCAATTGCTTGCCACAATTCTGTTTCATCTTGCATTGCTGTATGAATATGATCAGCTTTTTGAACAACTCTATCAGCTGGTAAATTGGTAAGTGCTGATATAGTTTTACCCGCCGCTAAGAACCCTGGGTTTTCAAAACTAAATCCTTCAGTAAATACTTTTTCTTTTGATTGTTTGTAAGTAAAAGTTTTACCTGCTGATTCTAGTTTTCTCAACTTAGAGTTTATAGGGGGAGATAACGCAGTGGCTTCCATAGCAACTTTCGTATAATCAGGTCTTGACTTTTCCGATTGCTCTATGATTTCTAGTACCATGTTTTTTACGGTAGCTGCCGCAGCACCATAAACTCCAGCACCACGGAGTAAAGTATCAAAACTACTATTTCCAATTCTAAAATATCTTGATTTTTCTTTTTCGTCGTCTTCCTCGTCAAACAGCAAAGCAAACAAGCCTTGTTGTAGAGAGGAGAATATAATATTTTGTATTACACTATAATAAGCAATCTTACTAATATTTGTCTTCCAATCTCCGCGTCCATTAATCAGATCTAAAGAAGCTTTTTTAGTTAACCGAGCGTATTGCATAGGTGTATTACCAAAAGCTAATACAAGTCGGCCTAATGAGCTTGCTTGCTGAGATGAAATACGATCTGGTCGTGCAGATTGCTGTGTTTCTTCCGCTACTTCTTGAAAATCAGTAAATGCTTTCTTTTCTGCAGCTTCTTTATCTAATCCTTCTTTAATATATTTCTTTACTCTATTGCGATAGAATGTAGCACCACCTGAAGCAATTGCAAATGAGTCAGCAATCTGTGTTGGTGTAAATCCTAATTTAAGTATTGCACTTAGTGCAGCCTTAGCTTTATTACTAGAACTTTTAGCAGCATTAGCAATTTCATCTGCGTTAACATCGGTTTGTAAACCAGAACGTCGTTGTTTTAAGAAATCTGAATTAAATAATGTTGAAAAGTCTTTCCAATATTGTGGTTGATTAGCAAAAGCAAGTCCAGCATTAATAGGGTTGTTGTCGCTAAAGTTTATAAAGTTAACAGCTGATAATGTTTGAAGTACAGCAGATCGTGCATTAAAGAACATAATAGCGCCAACAGAATTGTTAGTCCAGTCCATAAATGCTCTTTCGGCTTTTGTTACCCCAAACTTTCTGTTGCGCCCGGTCTTCATACGATGCAATATATCTTCTAAAGCGTCGATATAGTTTTGTCCGTAAGAAGCTAATAGCTTTTGTTTATTTTTATCAGTAAATATTTGATCAACGTTTTGTTTCCATTCAGTCAAGAACTCACCGCGGCGTACATCATTAACGTAGGATACAATGTCCGTAGTAATATCACCAGCGTCCCAGCTTTGTCCAGGTGCAGGATAACCTTCAGGATTTAAAGCAATTAATCTTTCAGCAAATTCTTTTAGCTTAGAATTGTTGCTAACTAATGCTACAGCATCGCTCACGTCGCTTTTAGCGGCTCCAGGCACATCCATTCCCTGCTTAGCCCATATATACATACGTAATGAATCTTGGTTCCTAAAACCAGTATCATTTCGCTTATTTAAGCCGCCAGGTACATCTTTTTTAATTTGACTACTCAGTGCCATCCATTCGCGCATAGCTTTTTGCTTAGCTACTTCGTATTGCTGTATACCCCGGGAAAATGGTCTAAGTAAGTTTTCTTCATACCAAGCCATTTGTTTATTACCAACTTTGCCTTCACCTAAAGTCGCGTATAGCAAACCAACGAAATCATCAGCTGAATATGGTATAAAAAACTTGCGCTTACCTTTACCTCTTCCAATTAGTCTAGCTTTAGCGGGTGAAAACTCTTTGTAATATTCAACACCCGTTGTAGCTTGTAGTAACTGGTTAAATTCAGTGTCTAAAGGTCTGGATTCTTTTACCTCAGGTTCAGGCTTAACGTCATAAATTTTTCCGTCGGCCTCTATTCTAAATTGCTGTTTTATAGTCTTGCCATTGGTTAGCATAATAGACGAGGGGTCAATGCCACCGTCTATTTTAAAAAGCATAGAATTAAAATATCTTTGCAAATAAGACCCAGAAAAAACTTTCCACCCAACAGGCATTTGATCTTTAAGGTATGTTGAATTTAATTTAACATTAGCGGCATTGTCTAAAGCTATAAGTTTATAATTACTCATAACAGCTTTATAATCTGTATCAAAGTTTCTGCTTTTATCAAAAGCTGAATCCATTAAATACATAGCTGCTCCCAAAGAAGGCATAGCATGCTCCCACTCATATAACTTTTTTCCCGCTCCTTTAGCATTCATTGAATATCCTATATACTCAGCACCCATTTTATGAAAATGAGTCATATTATTTGTAGAAAATTGCATAAGCATTGCAACAGCCCTTAAAGCTCTGCCTCTGTTTCCTCCTTCTTCGGTAACGTCGTTTTCTATTGCTTTTGCTAAATTTTTCCAAACAACTTCATGAATTTTACCGTTGCGGTCATTAAACTCTTTTACTTTTTGTTTATTATTATGATTTTTAGCTATTTGCTCTTCTGTTGATCCAAATGTAGCTTTTGGATGATATTGTTTATAATTTGTGATACCATCAATATCAGCCCCAAAATTATCAAAATCATAAAGTTTTTTAATTATTTTTTGGTAAAAAGCTCCAACTCTTTCTCTTGTACCGTCTTTTTTTTCTGTTTTACTAAATCCAATTTCTCTAAATGAAGCACCAGATCTATTAAATATATTAGATGTTGCAGCTGATGAGGGGTCATTTTGAAAAAGCACCCCTTTTGGCACATTAGGAAGAATATATTTTATAAAATCGTCGTAAAATTCTTGTATTCCATCTTTTGTATTTAAATCATATAAGCCGTCGTCAAACCCATGCTTACGCAAAAAGGCGTTTAAAATTTTTTCATTGCCTTTTCTATCTTTTTTTTCTACTATCCTAAAAAACCTATCTAAAGGTGATTCGGATTTTTCAAATCCTTCAAAGCTTTCTAGCCTCATAGAAAACTTAAATTGCTCAGGACGATCAAGTATATTACTAACCTGCTCTACCATATTTTCAGGAACAGGTTGTTTAATTAGCTCACCTATTTCTTTAACTTTACCCATTACTTGAGGATCCGCAAGAACCTCCATAGTAGCGTCAAAAGCAAATTGTTCTGCTAACGCTTCAGCTAAAGCTGTTTTTCTTGTGCCTTGTGTGGATCTACCAACATTGTCTCCAAGAAAATACTTTATCCATTCAGCCTTAACAATTTTTTTCTTTTTAAATATACCTTTGCCAACAGCTGTTTTTTCCCGTAAAGGCTTTCCATCTATACCTAAAACAGGCTCTGCAAATTCATTAAATCTTCTGTTTATAACACTTTGAGGAAGCACGTCATATAATACTTCAAAATTATTACTTAAAAAAGATCTATAATCTTCAGTACGACCCATTAGCTTTGCTATTGGCTTTTTAAGCTCAGTTCTAAATCTTTTTTCTAATTCAGGTTTAAACTTAGGAGATGTAACTTCCGGTAGTCTTGTTCCAAATGTTTTCTTTACAGCATTTACAACGGTAGGCTTTATTGTTTTGTCTAAACCTAATTGTTTTCTAAGGCTAACTCTTTCTGTAGGCCTGGCCTCTTCAACACGTTCAGTCACCTCTTCTGTTGTTGTATCTGTAACGCCTTTAGCTTCTGTTACATCCAACGTAAACTCTGTATCTAATATACGATTAGCGGCTTCTATAGACCTTTTTTGAAGTTGACCTTGTATATACGTGTTTAATGTGGCACCTCTATTTGGAGTATATGACTCTATTAAATCATATAAACCTCTCTTGCCTATTTCAATTTCACTTTGAAGTAGTTCAAAATCAAAACCAGGAACATCTCTATATTTATTCGTTAACTTAGTAGTTAAGGGTTTATAGGCATCTATAATGTCCATTGCCCCGGCAATACCTTGTTCATCGTATATTTTTTGTATATCAGCGCCCACAAGTTTAGATTCTTTAAAATCTTCAGGAGGCATAGCTTCAGTCCTTTGAGCTCCTGCTTCTACTGCTTTTGAAGCACCTTTAAAAAAGGTTTTACTATTGCCTAAAAAGCTGTTGTATTTTTTAAAAAATTGTAAAGCTTGACCAGGCTCTGCTAACCCCGAAAAATCTATATTATCTGGAGTAGCCAGGTTTAACTTTTCAGCTAAATTACTAAATATTTTGCTTAAAAAACTAGCATCATCAACAAGAATATCTTCATCCAGTAGCCTTAAAAAGTCTGACATAGATGTTAATATCTCTTCTGATTTTACTCTATTAGATCTATTGCCATAGCTTTTTTTTACTCTTTTTCTAGCTTTCTCAAAAATTTCCTTTAGTTTTGAATTATCAGGAAGTTTGTCAGACTCTTCTCTTATATTTTTTATAAAGTCATTTATATCTTTGTCAGACAATGTAGACATAATTATATGCCCCAGCTCGTGATGAACAACATTTCCGCCGACTATTCTATTGAAATCATCTGCGTTTTTTACATTTTCTTTTGAAAGTAAAACAACCTTTTGATTATCAACTATTGTACCAAAGCTTCCTTTATCATTAATTCCTTCCAGTTGTTTTTTTGATATATTATTGCGCTTTGCAAAATCATTTAGCTCTTCATTAGTATCAAAAGAATGTACTTTAAAATTATTATATTCATCAGGATTATTATTTATATGTTTGCCTAGTACTTTTGCGCTAACTAAATAATTTTGCAATCCAATAACATCCCTTTTTTTATCTTCTATTTTATTTAATTGTTCTTGTAAAGCTTTAGTTTCCCCAGCAGAAAATACGCTGTCGGCATCATAAGTATTTTTTAATTTATCTATTTTTCTTTTAATACCTTTTTCTTTAGAAAGAAGGTCAATCATTTCTTCCTTAGCTTCAGTTTCAAATTTATTAAATATACTATTAGAAATTACATCTTCAGTAGCGTATAAATTATCTATCTCTACAGCAGCTTGTTCGGTTGTTATTTCATTAGTTTTCTGTAACTTATTAACAGATTTTATTCTTTCTTTAATTTGTGCTCTTAATGAATTAGGATCATATGCCCCCTGTATAGCTCTTTTGAGTTGAGTTACAGTGGACTTAACTCCTCTACCCCCTCCAACTAAAAGTGGCGTTGTTATTAAAGTTTGTAAACCTACTTCTCCAAATCTTTTACCTGCCCAATTTTGTTTTGTTCCTGCTGTCTCAGCAACACCCATTACGTTTAAGCCTTCCTGCGCAATTTCAGTTAAAGTCTCGCCAACTGTAGCTTGCCCAATATCGGTTCCTTTACTTGCCGCTATTTTAAGGGTTTCTTTAAATTTTCTTTTAAAAATATTTCTCAATAAAGGTGCTCCAGCTTTAGCTATTTTAATTCCTTGGAAAACTGTACCAGCAGTATCTAAAAGCCCGCTAAATACAGCGGATGTTTCTAATTTGCTTAAATCTAACTTTCCATCCTCTATTAACCCCACGTATTTTTCTCGCTTAGCGGCAGTGTCCATTTCAGAAATAGCTTCTTTCCCAAATTCTTTAATTGCAGCCTGTTCAAGAGCTTCTGTTAGCATGGGCCCAATTTCCTGCATATAAGTCGCTCTTCCCGGGGCAATAGGGGCAGTGACTGCTGAAAACAAAAGTTGGGTAGCTTGTTCACCAACTGCTCTAGAAATTTTATTACCAGTTAAGTTAATATTGCCATTTTCATCTAAAAATTCAACACCTGCTCCGTATTCTTTTGCTTGTTGCAAAAACTGTTGATCAGATTTTAAAAGTTTAGAAGCCATTTCTAAAGCTACTTTATTTTTATTAATTTTTAAAAAATCTTTATATTCTTGCTCATTATTAGCTATTTTTTTACCGCTACTGTTAGATGGATCAGTAAAAAGATTAAGTTGTTGCTGAAGCACTTTATCATTCCACCCTTCATCTTGCCCTTGTTGCATAATGCGCTGTTTCCTTGCTTCTATATTTCGCTCCGCAGAAGAGTATGCATCTAATTTTTTAGCAGCAGTAAAAGCGTCTTTTGCATTAAGAAGAGGCCCTTTACTAATACCTTCTTCATTTACGTCAAATAATGATTCAAATGTTTTTGCAACCCCCAAAGCAAAATTTTGTCTTATTGTTAACCCTGAAGTAGGATCAAAAGTTTCAAATTCTTTTGCTTTGTTATTTAATAATGCTTTATATTCTTTTTGAGCAATATTATTATAAAAATTATTATATTCTTTATTAACTTTATCTAGTCTATCTTTATATATAGCGCTATCTACAGCATTGAAGCCTGGATTTATTTCTCCTTTTCGCAAAAAACCAGCATTATACTTTTTAAGTAAATTATCTAAATAAGAATTTAATTCCGGTGTATGTGCATCTTCTACTGAATTTAAAAACTTTTTTTCAACTTCATTGTTTGGTGACTCCAATAAAGTATTTACCAAATTGGAATCCAAATTGAGTGCTCCAACCGGTACTCTTATTTCCGGCTGTCCGCTTACATCCACAGGCTCCGCACTCTTTTGAGTCGTGGGTTTTGTCTTTCCCGGCTTTTCTTTAATATTGTGCTTATCAGTATAAGCATTAAAATCTAAACCGGCTTTTTCTGCTGCTAATTTAACCTGTTCAAGGCTATATTCTTCTATTTTTCCGTTATTATTAAACTGAAACATGTATATAATTAATTTGTAGGTAAGTTACCTGTTGTTATTTTTGGAAATATTATGCTTTGAAAATTAAAATCCGGGTCTTTATCTACAAGCAAATCAAATTGATCTAATATTAAATCTTCTTTTTGTCCTTTACCATAATACGCCTGAGACAAAGCGCTAGCTAAACCTTTTATGCCGCTAGGGCTTTTTAAATCATAACTATCAGTTTCTAATCTTTCTTTAGTATCTTCATCTGTTTCAAAAAATTGTACTTTGTTGTTGATTATTTCGTATTTTGCATTTGCAAAAATTTGATCAAGTATACTTTTTGGATCCTTTTTAAGCGCGTTATAAATATTTCCAGCTCTTGCTACAGGATCTCCTTTTGGTGCTCCTTTGCTATCTTTACTAGTGCCAGTCTCAAACTTATCTGCATAATCTTTTTTAAAACCTTCGTAAGCGTCCTTAGCGCCTTCTATCATAGCCTTGTGAACAAACGCTTTTATTTCATCCATATTGCCTTCTTCACCACCTTTATCCTTTATTAAACTAGGATCTTTAGATTCAAAAGCTGCTCTCATATCTTCCTCAATATAAGATTCAAATGGGTTGGTAAAACCAGGTGTTTCTTTACCTAAAAAGTCAAAGGCCGCAGATATATATTGATTATCTGTTAATGTTAATTGCGCTAAATCCTGTTCTACTTTTTTAATATAACCCGTCATATCAGCTCCTTTAGAAGCTGCAGATTGAGCAGATTTTTGAGTAGCATCAAACAACGTGTTTATTCCTGCTGTATCTGGAGGAGTATAGCCTAGCTCATCAAACGTTTCTGGGCTATAAACATCAAGAATATTTTTATCTTTAAATGTATATAGTGTTTTCCCCTCCTCATCTTTTACCACAGTATCTTTGCCTTGCTCGTAAACCAACCCTTTGGCCATTGAGTTTACTATATTTATATTTGTTGAACCTACAGTTGAGCTTAAATTATCATCAATGTCTGCATATATTTCCATCCATTCACCATAAGAACTCACCCCAGAGCTAAGACTCCCCAGCATCTGTTGACCTTCTTGTGCGGCCTTCATAGAATCCGCCTGGCCTATATTGCCATTGCGTATTTCTTTTTCAACCCCATTTCGAAATTGTTTTAATTTTAAACCTCCCTCTGCTATTATTTGCCCATAATTATTTGGGGGTAGAGGTTTATCAAGCGTTTTTTGGTTTTTTATATAATCAGACAGTATTTTTTCAGAGTCTTTTCTTTTTTTATTATAATTTTCTGCTTCTAATTTTCTTCTTTCAAAATCAGCTTGTTGCTTAGCTAACTGCTCTGTTTTTACTTTCTTTTGCCCTTTTTCAAAACCAGCTGCTGCTATAGACCCAATAGGCACAACAGGCCCTGCTGCAAATCGAGCGCCTTTAATTAATTGTTGTTCTAATCCTGTTGCCATAATTTAAAATGTATATTTTGGTATTTGAATACTTCCTAATTGTCCACCAACATTCTGTGCATCAATAACGTTATTCATGCCTTGAGATCCGCCAATTGCTGTTTTTACGCCCGCAGACGAACCAACCGCGCTTTTTGCTCCTGGAGCCCCAAGTCCTGCTGTTAATCCAGCCCCAGCCGCTTCACTAATGCCACCTATAAGATCAGCTTTTGCTTGTGCTCTTGCGGCTTTTGCAGCACCTAATCTTTGTTGATCCATGCCTAATAAAGTTTGAGTACGTGTTAACTCTTGCCCCTGAACATATTGCTCCCCTTTAGCTCTAGCACTTTCTAAAGACTGTTGTCCTTTTGCTCTAAGTATTTGATTAGCCTGTTCCTGTTGGCCAATACTAGCTGATGCAGCTTGCAAATTGCGGGATTGTTGTCCAGCTAAGCTTTGCGCTAATGCTGCAATTCCGGACGAACCGGCGGCTCCCTGTAGTTGCCCTAGTGTACCAGCGAGGCCTTGTTGCTGTTGCTGAGAAGCAAACTGAGCTTGCTGTTGGTTTATAGTTAAATCTTCAAAAGGATTTGTCATGTTCCTTGAAGGATCTTTAAACTCAAAAGACTCATATGCTTGCCGTTGCTTATTTACGGCTGCTTGCGCTGCTTTTTCTTCTCTTTTTCTTTTACCACTACCGACCATAGAGCCAACAGCTTTGATAATACCAGGAGCTGCGGCTATTAAAGGCAGAAAAGCTTTTTGAACCTCTGGATCACCGAATAAAAATTGGTTAAGTATTTCCATCTTAATTACTGCTAAAACTTGTTTCAGAATTTACTGCATAAAGTTCAGCAAATTCAGTTGATTCTGTTGTAAGGGTTACGGTAGCATGGTAGCCAGGTAACCCATTAGTATTTATTACATTATTTTTACCAAACATAAAGAAATCACCGCTTGCGGGCCTTATGTTAGCATCAGGTATATCAGCAGTTAAAGTCTTTCTATCTTCTGATATATCAGTTATTGCTCCGCATTCTTTTATGTTACCAGCATTTGAAAAATACAATGTATCCCCAGTTTGTAACGATGCGTTCACTCCGTTGTTAAATGTTATTGTTATATCTGCCATAATTATTTAAATCCTTCGTATTTATGCTCACCACCCGCTCCACTGTCAGTATTATAAGGTCCAAACCCTTTTTTAAAAGCATCGTCAAGATCTTTGCTAGGGCAAGAGGTCCAAACTCTCCACACGGGGCTTGTGTTCCTTCCTGCTTGGGTTCTTGTTGGAGTATCCACTATTATATCATAATGAGTTGTTCCCTCTGGAATTCTAAATTTTATCCCGCCGGTGCCTTGTTTTGATAGACTAGCGTATGTTCCGTTAGCTCTCTTAAAAGTTACAATCATAGTATCAACACCTCTTTGGGTTCCCGCGCCGTCACGATCCGAAAGCCATATATAAACCAATTCGCTGCCGCCAGATTTTTTTGCTTGAATTTGGTATCTAAACTGTCTTTTACCTGTATAAGTCCAATTTGTGCTCTTAAAAATTTCATTATTGCAACCAGGATACACACGATCAATAGTTTTAGGCACGTTATACCCCTCAAGTCTTGAAGGGAAAGATGTACCTGAAGAAGAGCCGCTTCCAGGTCTACTATACCCTAACCCTCTAGTTGGGCTAAATTCATCTCTAATAAAGTCATCAGCTAAGTTTTCGTAGTTTCTGAAATCGTCTGGGTCCAACGGTATTATTGGACTTTTAACTCTTTTAACAGGATCTGCGGGGGAATCGTTATCTATTAAAGCATTTCCTTGGTCTCTTTCTATCGTAACAACTGCCTGCTCAACATTGTCTTGTTTTATAACAGTGCTTGTTGTTGCGTATTGCACCCCATTATAGGTTAAAACAAAATTAATTATAGCAGTTCTTTCATTTGATGTTGTATTAGGCGCGATTGTTGCTGTTAAAGTATTTCCGGCTACAATTTGCCCGTTTACAATTTTAACAGGAGAACCGCTAGAAGTGTCAAATGTAACCCAGCTTGCTGTTGTTGTTGCTGTCCAGATTAAATTTTCCCAAGACGTTGTACTTTTTGTTACTTTAGGAACAATACTAACCGTACCCCCCTCATCATCTATCATACCAACAATCCCTGTAAGACTACTAATGTAAGAGGACGAGCTGTCATTTTCATAAACCGTTGCTTCAAAACCGTTTATTATAATGCTAGGAGTGTTATTAGAACTGTTGAAATCATCGTTACTAACTAAAACATTAACATCTTCATTAGGTCTTTCTGGTTGAACAACCGTCTCGTCAACTATATTTGACACAGAATCATTAGCGTTATTGTTAAAATTACAGTCAGAAATATCAATAATTTTTTCAGCGTTACCGTTGTCTAAAAGACGAGTGGTTATTTTTCTATTTTCTCCTAATATTTTATACTCTTGGGTTCCTGTTGTTTTATTTTTAGTTAAAGTGTTTCTTGAAACCAAGCCATCAGTAAGCCAACCGTCAACGGTTAGCCAGCTAGCTCTAGGATAAACTGTACTACCATGAGAATAAGCAGTTAAATAATTACTTTCATTAGCGCTACATCCACCTGGGGAAAGATTCCAAGGGCCTCCCCACGCAGCAAACTCTAGCCCAATATCAGCTTTAACTTTACCCATTTTTTTACTTGGATCTGAATTTATATTTGCTAATATGTTTAACGTCACAGTTTCATTGCCAGAAGAATAGGACTGAGTAATTGGGCCTGTTATTGTTTTTGAGTCGCCGTAGATATCAGTATACGTTCCGGCAGTAGCCTTAGATAATTCTGGACTTTCTGGATTAATAGTTATCATTGAGCTGTTAACAGTTCTTAAAGAATAACCCCAAGATTGTTCTGTTGTTAAGCTTTTATCTAAAACAAAATCTACTTGAAATAAAAAGCTTTGGTTAGAAGAATCAGTTAATGGGCCAATAACTTTTTTGCCAGAAGTATATTCTTTATTATGTGTAAAAGATTTAAATTCACCTCCATTCCCTACAATTTCAAAATCAATGTAATACTCAGAACTAGTAGACGTTACCTCCGCTATTTCTACTTTTGGCCTTATTGTTATTGTTGTATTGGAGATGGGCATAGTAAATTCCTTAAGCTTAAAGTAAACTATAAGGTTATCTTCTTCTAAATCCACATACAATCTATCGTCTAAAGCATATTCTGAAGTGACATCGGTAACACCATCATATATTGCAAAATCATCGCCGCTAACACTGGATTTTATATTATAACCAGAGCTAGGAGTTAATGTAAATTTTGATTTTTCATTACTACCAATTTCTTCTGGATGCAATAAATTTGATGCTCCTGTTATAGCGTATGAAGCCGGGGAGAAAGAATAATTGCTTGTCTGAGCACCCCCTGAGATTGTTTTATTATAGTCAATATTAAGAGTGCTATTAGAGCCTACTATGTTGGCTATATTTAATATACCTGTAATATCTTCTTTAACATCTGATATATTTATAGTACCCGTTATTGTTATATTAGGATGAGGATTTGGATCGTATACTGCAGATAGATTATTAACAACAATATTTTCTGCGGACTTGCTGAATGATATATCTGAAGGAACAGGCTGTCTTTTTAAAGTATACGTGTCCACCGGTAAGTCTATATATTGAGAAAAACTTTTAATAACGTTGTCCCCTGTAAAACCTTTCACATTTAGATCTTTACTTATTGTAGATTTAAATTGTGAAAAGAATTTAAGGTTTTTAATAGTTTTAGCTCTTCTATATATGTTTTGTGTTTGTATAAAATTTTGATCAAACTCGCTTCCTGTAGGAGCGCTAAATAATATTGTAAATGTTTCTGCAGATGCACCGCTTTCAAAAGTTAAAGTAAAATCTATATATCCATCATCCCCTATAGTTATGTTCTGTTGGCTATCTAAATCAGTTGCGGTGTTTTTAAATACATAGCTAAACACAGCACCTTTTTCTCCGTAAACTCTAATGTTTCTTGTTTCATCTTTAGCGTTGTTGACGTCCGATGTATCAATAGTAAAATGTGAAATCTTTTTATTAATTACAGGCAACAATTTTGCTGTAGATGTTATTTTATAGTCAATATTAAGTTCATCTATATCGTTTATAATAGATTTAGCTAGAACTCTTATATTGCCATTTTTTAATAATTTTTTAGTAATCTGTATCCGGGGGTTATTACATTTAATATTTTTTTCGCTAATTTCATAACCTTTTTTAGGTTTTACAACATGAGTTTCAATGAGCTTTATTTGATTTTTATTTCCAAAAATGCTATACAGCTTATCTTCTTTTGTAGACGTCGTGTTTACATTTTCGTATGTAGCCTCCCCGGAAACATTATAAGTCTTAGATTCTGAAAAATTAATTTTACACAGCTGAACTACTTTTGTTATATTTTTAGTAGGCTGTGCGGGGATACCATGATCGTAAGAAATTATAATTCCATCCTGGTTTTGGATTGCGTCAAGGTTGTTCGCTTTAAGCATATCAGCTCTCAGTACGTAGCCAGGCTTTGGTGTTAGCTCAAACTCTACTGCTTGTTGTAAATTCTCGCCGGGACTATTGGTAAATTCAATTTCTTTAGATGTATAAGACACTGTTTCTTGAGGGTCAAGAATAAACTTGACTGTAGTGTCCAATGGTTCACCTACGCTTGAAACGGTATCTGCGTTTCCAATTCCTTGAAAATTAAATTTTTGTAATTCAATATTTTCAACGCTATGGTTTCTTCCCGGTATATTAGAAAAATATTTATTTTCTTTTTTAGCAAAATTAAACCTAGTTGATTCACTTTGATCCGTTTTAACAACTGCGTTCCATCCTGATGTTCCCTCGTATCCTAACGTTTTATATTTTTTAATAACAGAGGGGTCGTCGTTTATTTCAAATTCTAAATAAGAATTATATTGAGTTCCGTAAAAATTGTTGCGAGGTGCATCTAAAACATCATGCAAATACAAATCTGCAAAATCATAGCTATAATATTTATTATTTAAAGAAATAGCCCATTGAGGTAAATAAGATTTTCTTGTAACCCATCCATTAACTAGCTCGTTAAAGCACACGGTGTCTTGCCCCTCGAATGATAAGTTATACATTCCGTTATATTCGTCATAAGATCCTAATATAAAGTTAGAAGGAGAGGAATTATAACATCCATCTTCAAAAAATCTATCTTTAAAAAAATCGCTTAAAAGAGTATCACTAATAGGGGTAAGCCCGTCTTTTGATAATCTTATTACAGCTCCTCTAGCCTTGTCTGCGAAATAACATCTAAACCCGTAGGACGCAAAAGACTCAGGGTTTTGAGATATACCAAAATCACCCCCATACTCTATAGAATCTCCTAAAACTCTAGAATCAGATATAAGGTTAGCGCTGCCGTCTGCGTTGTATAAGGCAGATTTGTTAGCCAGTAATCTAACCACTTTATCTTCACACATTACTACCAAAGCATTATCCCAAGCGTGAAACTTCTGTATAGAGCCATACGAAGGCAATAAGTCCTTTGTTATTGGGCTGGCTATATTAAATTCATTAGATTTATTTACTTTTGATTTAGAATTTATAATTCCAGAATATATAATCCCGTTGGTATTTTGCTCTTCTTGTATTTGCTCAGCTATTGTAGCAGACGCTTTAACACCATTACTTATAAAAACAGCATTAAAATCATCTCTAATTCTGTTTGATTCTATTCCATTCCCAAATGAAATGGCATTGTACCACTTTAAAGTTTGATACAGTGAATGCTGAGATATGTCAAAAGCGGAAGACGTTTCATAGTAAATATTTAAATCTGTTTCGCTCTGCAAAGGCTCAGTTTCAAATATAGCGGGATCTTTTACATAGGGAACCTCTTCATCAGTTACTTCTTTTAAAAAGTTTATGGTAATTTTAGTGTCACTTTTGTTTGTTGGAAAAAAAGAGCTAATATCAACATCATTTCCATCAAGGTCAGAAAGCTCTATATCCCTGTATTGCACTACGCCTGTACTTTTGCCTCTAAAACTAACATTAGCCCTTAAGTCATTGTCGCCTTTTTTAATTTCTTTTATTCTGTATATTTTTTCCTCATCATTAGAAAAACTAACGAGCAAGCCGGTTTGAAATTTTTCTAAATTGTCACTAGGAACATTAACCGTTGTTTCTTCAATTCTAAAATCAAACTTGCCATCTGAGGGCAAACCTGGAATAAATATTGGCTTTTTTGGGGTGCTAGTTGCGCGACTCCCCATTCTAACAGCATTTCCAAATACCCCCTTCCCGTCAATTTCAGATATCGCTTGTCGCCCAGTTAAAACAAAGCTATCAGAGTTTAAATAGTTTTTTCCTTTTACTTTTTTATTTAATGATTTTAAAGCACCAGAAGTTACTAACTTAACAAAAAATCTACCGTCAAATTCTCTTGCTCCTTTCTCAACATTTTTTTCTAAAATTTCTAATGATATATTTCCTAATAAGTTGGCATCAGAACTATCGTCAGCATAAAGAATATTAACGTCTTTACCAAACGCTTTTTTAATAATAATTTCAACCTCAGTCTCGCCATCAGTATGAGATTTAACGCCTGATATTTCATACGCTTTTGTATCTCCGTTTGCTGATTTAAATTTTATGTAATTGCCAGCTTTGATAAACTTGAGTTGCTCATCACTCACATCTTCACCATTACCACCAACAGAAGAACCAATACTTTCAATTTGTACTTTTATGCTATCCTCTACAGGTGTTGTGTTTGCTGATCTAGATGCTTGTATAAACCCGCTGCCATAGCTAGTCGCAAACTTTACATGATCAAATGTAGCAGCACTTTTTACTTTTGTGGCCACAAAATCGGGAGCTTCGCTAAATATATCTATTATTTTATACCTGTTATTTTTGTCTGTAACAGCTAAGTTTTGACCATGTTGTTTTTTAAGCAGTAGATAAGATTCATTTGTTACCTTATTTCTTTCTGAAGAAGGAAATGATACGTATGTAAAACCGTTCTCTTTATCTGTATAAAACCTATCTGCAGCAAGGTTATAATACTCCGCAGAGTTTTCTTTTATATAGTATTTAAAATATTTGGCCCAGGCCGGTGGGTTTGATGTTAATTTTACTTTAAAGCCATTGTTTCCTTCAGCTAAAGATTTATCAATATTTTTAGTACCCGACTGACTGGTTATTATTGGTGAATGCCTGTTAAACTCGTCAATATACGAAACCCCTATTTGGTATGTTCTATCTGACTTAATAGTTCTTTTATAATCACTACCTCTTTGTATCACCTCTACATTAAAAGCTGGATCGTTGTAAATATCGTAATTTTGGGTATAGTTACCGTATATTAATCTATTAGCTGTTATTTCTTGAGCCTTTGCTCTTTTAGGGACAGCATCCCAAGACCTTAAAAGCTGATCATTAGGCAATACAGAGTGTATTTGTTTTTTAGAAATTTTTATTTGACTATTAAGGTCGTCAATAAAACTGTCTATTTTTTTTGCCTCTAAAGTATATATATTTTGATTTCTAGTTTCTTTAAATAATACTTCTATTTCTTTTATACCATCTATTTTATCATACTCTTCCCTACCCGTAGCCATATTGGTGAGCACAATATTTTTTATGGTATTTGTCATACCTAGATTAAACCCTTCTTTCCCGTCATATTTAAAATCGCCCGGAACAAAAGCGGGTTCAGAAAAAGGTGACATAGCGGAATACTCACCGTCTTCATATCTCCATCTGTAAGCAAATCTTACAAACTCTAATTCATATAAAGGCTTTTCTAAAGAAAGAGAAATTTGAATTTCGTAATTTTCATTTTCAACACTCTCTAGTTCTTTAGTGATTATTTCAATAGAAATTTTATTATTTTCAATTGAGCTTACTTTACCTGTGTAGATTAATTCAGAATCCGCTATTTGTTGGTCAGACTCTCTATACCCAAATATTTTTACTTCTTTTTCACTCCACTCAGGAAGATCGTTTTTTGTTATTTCTATAGAATCGCCAGGTATTTTAGCTCGTAACCCCTCTTTTCTATCAGTTCCAGATTGAGACTCGCTGGTAGATTGTTGAAAAAAATTAACTTTTGCTACAATGTTTTTGTCGTCG
>CERI01004278.1_pt1 | contig 24285 bp, 23 predicted proteins | sample 350261 | NCBI WGS metagenome assembly CERI01 (sample SAMEA2620979, study PRJEB7988) | marine metagenome | isolation source: saline water (ENVO:00002010), including
TCTTTTATCCAATCAAAATCACTCCCATTTGTTGTATAATTATTTATGAGATTTATTTTGATATGCATAACTTTGTTTTTTGTATCTCCCGTATCTAGCTATGACGGACAATATTCTAATAAAAACAAGAGAGTATTTTTTATTAACCTCAATGATGGTGAATCTGTAACAAGTCCTGTGACGGTAAAATTTGGAATCAATGGAATGAATATTGTTCCTGCAGGAGTTGATAAGCCAACATCTGGTCATCACCATCTCTTAATAAACCTTGATAAGCTTCCCGATATGAGTATGCCCATTCCTGCTGATAAAAATCATTTACATTTTGGTAAAGGTCAAACCGAAACTAGTATTGAATTACCAAAAGGAAAGCACACGCTTCAACTCCTATTAGGAAATCATATACATATACCTCATAAAATACCTTTATTGTCGGAAAAAATTGAAATTATCGTGGAATAGTACGCTTGAATTTATATGAGTATGAAAAGTAGTGCAGCTGTTATTAAACCTAATACTATGACTAATACCATAAGTTGATTGTTTGCTGCTTCACTATTAACAGTTTTTTTATAAACATTATAAAGTTCGTATGCGGTGTAATTATTTTGATGAACATCGAGATATGCCATTCTTCTAAGCCTTTTGTTAGAGAGTTTAGTGCCACAAGCATCAAGTAATCCATATGCTTCTTTAAGATAGTTAAAACTTACAATTCTCATAAATGTCCTTATATTGAGATTAAATCATACCACGGATTCTGCAGGATAGAGTATTAATCATAAAGTCAGGTTAGACTGGTATTAAAAAGGGGAGTAGGAGAATTAATACCAGTCATTCTAGGTGACCTGTGACTGACTAAGGGGTGAATGAGGAAAAATATTGTCAGTCACAAGTATGCTAATACTTATAACGATGCAATATATATGCCAACCAGACTTTATTTATGAAAATAATTCTTAATGTATATAAAGGATTATTGAGAAAATCTTGCTCAAAATTAAGGCATAACTAGATATTATCTAATATTAATATATCGAATTTTCATTATTAATATTTTACTCATAATAACTCACACCATTTGCACTATAATTGTGATCTGAAAAAAATATCTTCCTATCCTACTTTTTTTGCTAATATAAAATAACCGTAGCAGAATTGATTGGGTAAAAATTTATTAAGAATCTTTCTGTTTCCATACCCTTTAGCTTCTATGACATCAAAGCCACTATCAATTGCCATTTACTTTGCAGTCCCTAGGCTGAAAAAGTAAAGACGCTTGCTTGATGTAATTAAAATTGACTGTTCTCATGAATTATGACGTTGGTAGCATGTATCTAATATAAACGAAATTTATATATTTAATTCAGAAAGACCACGGTCTTTCCGTATCAACTGTCAGTTTTGATTATTCTTGTGATACAATGTATATTTTATGAATCTCATATCACCAGTAATATTATGTGGGGGATCAGGGACCAGACTAAGCCCTTTGACTAACAAGAAGAATCCCAAACAATTTATTCGAATTCATGGGTCATCACTTTTCAGCCAGACTTTGGCTAGAATACAAAGAGTTAAAGCAAAACTTAGATTGGGTAGGATCTACATCATCACTACATCAGACTATCTTGATGAAGTCATATATAACATACAGCATATTACTTCAGATAATAGACCTCGTATCATCATTGAGCCTTCATCAAAAAATACATTCTATTCGATTACATCAGCTTCAGTTTTAATCGCAAATGAAATAAAAAATAGATCTTTGCTGTTTCTACCATGTGATCAATTAATTCTTAAAGAAAACCTTTTTATTAAGAGTATTCAAAACGCAATTAATAGCTTGAAAGAGACCGATCTAGTAGTTTTTGGAAAAAAACCAACTCATCCCTCAGCTGACTTTGGTTATATCCACATTAACAAGACATCAAAAAAATTACTTCGCTTTTATGAAAAACCGAAAATAGATACAGCTAAGAAGTATGTTTCTTCAGGAGCATTTTGGAATATGGGCATGGTCTTTTCAAATACAGCAGCACTTAATAGGACTCTAGAGCAGCATTACTCAAGTTTTGTAAATAAAATCAGGAAGACAACAAAAAAACTAAAAAATAATAATTTAATAATAGATAAATCGGCATATAAAGGGTTGCGACGTAAATCTTTCGATACCGAGGTGTTATCTAGACATCAAGATTTAAATATGAATTTAAAGATGGTAAACCTTATGTCTGACTGGGCAGATCTAGGTAGCTGGAAATCATTAATTAAATTCCTAATAGACTTTAACAAAAGCAAAACATTACAAAAGACGTACAAAAAGGTCCATAATTACACGAAGCCTTCTGATCTAGATTTTCGTTTTGTTGTTAATAAAAAAAACAAGGCCTATTTTTTGTTCTCAGATAAATATATTTTTCATGGATTATTTATTGATAAATTTGTTCTCAACGAGACACATATAACTGATATTTACTCAAGGAAGCATCATATGAAAAAACCATGGGGATCTCACAAAACTATATTTGATTATGGAGGTTATAAAATTAAAATTCTCGAAATAAACTCTCAACAATCTATAAGTCTACAGTATCATAATCATAGAGACGAGAATTGGTTAGTTGTTAAAGGTAAAGGAATTATACAAAAGGGTAATCGCTTTTATGATCTTTCAGAAAATGAAACCATACAAATTAATGCTGGAACTAGGCATAAAGTTAAAAATGTCAAAGACGTTAAACTAAAAATCCTAGAACTACAATCAGGTTCTGTTTTAAGCGAGAAGGATATTGTCAGGATACAAGATGATTACGGAAGAACTTAAAATTAGAAACCCTGACAATTATTTCTACGATTATATTTTTGCAGCATTTCTAATCAGTCTTTTTATTGATTACAGCCTTATAGGACTGACACTAACGCATGTAATTATAATTCCTACTGTAATTTTTTATTTCTTTAAAAGAAAAATAGATTACGAGGTCTTGCTGCTACTAGTTCTAATTTTTCCATACTTACTTGTAAGTCTATACTTAAATTTGATCGGATATATGTTTTTCATTCAAGGTATACATCTTTCAGAAGTAAGACCATTATTTGTCTATGCCAACATTATTATTGAGCTTCTTTTTTTGTTGATCTTTCTAAAAGAGAAAGCTAGTTTTGCAATATCAAGAAATATTTTTCTGTACTTTATGGTATTCATGCTTTTTCTTAACATAATTGGTATTCTTGATTCAAGTTTTTTGAATAACGAACCTGGCATATTTGCATCATATGCCATCCTTACTGCGTATATTCTTTACTTCAAATCAAATAATATTTCATTTAAATCATTACCTAGCTTATTAGGTATTCTCATAACCAAAAGCTCAACAATCGTTATATTCCTAGTTATTCTATTTAGATCTCTTTACAGACAGCCTATTATAATTATGTTGTTTGGAATTTTTATTATTTATATGATTACAGATGGCACCTATACGTCTGATTTATTTGTCAAGTTGCTTGCGTTATACAATCCTAATGTGACTGATGAATTTGGTGGGAGATATTGGTCAAATATAATATATATAGAAATGCTCCAATCTCTACATATACTCTTTGGATATGGGCTCGATAGTTTTAACCACTTTAGAGCAGTCAATTATCCCGACACCTATATCATTTTTGATCATGGAGGTTCAGATGTGTTAAAACTATTATCGTCATTCGGTATAGTTGGCTGCTTTATTATGCTTACGGTGTTGATTAAACTCTTCGTAAAGTATAATATCACCCTTGATATTTGGGGTTTAGTAATTGTCATATTAATGATGTTAAAGGGGTTGGGGCTCTTCTCGAGTCTTGGCACAATGTTTCTCTACTTAATGACCTCAACTAAGATTGAGAGAATAGATTGATGAATATTGGTATCATAGGCCTTGGATATGTGGGTGTAACAACCATGTTAAGTTTTGCGCAGCAAGGATTTAGGGTTTTTGGTGTTGATATAAATTTAAGGATTATCAATAAACTTAGTCAAGATGAACTCCCTTTTTATGAAAAAAATCTACAACCACTTCTAGAGAAATATTCTAAAAACATAAATTTTTATTCTGATATAAGCAAAATCTCTGAAGATTTAGATATAGTATTTATTTGTGTTGGTACACCCAAAGGCAGAGGTAAATCACTAAATTTATCTCAAATAAATAACTCATTAAAACAAATTAAAAAAAAATATTCTAAAAACAGAAAACTAATTCATATAAGCCTTAGAAGTACTATTCCAGTTGGGACTATGTCAAAAATAAAAAACTATCTCTCCAACCAAAAAGATAGTTTTATATTAAGTTATAATCCAGAGTTTTTGAGAGAAGGAAATGCTCTCAATGATATTAAAAACCCTGAAGTAATTGTCGTCGGTTACGAAAATGATAAAGTAAAAAAAATCTATAAAACTTTATATAAAAAAAATATAAAAAAAATACACTTCGTTCCATTTAAAGAATCTGAATTGATAAAATCAACAAATAATGCCTGGCATGCTCTGAAAGTTTGTTTTGCAAATGAATTATCACAAATATGTAGTTCAAATAATATTGATCATAAAAAACTAATAAAAATGTTGCTAGCTGATAAAGTACTTAATATTTCTCCTGCGTATCTAAAACCAGGTTTTCCCTATGGCGGCAGTTGTCTAGAGAAAGATAGCGATTATCTCAGTAGCATGTCAAAAAAAAGTAGTATGTCTCTACCTATAATATCTAATATAAATAAATCAAATCGGCTCCACCTAAGTTTTATTCGCGATGAGATAATTAGAATAAAACCAAAATGCGTAACATTTACAAGCTTGACATTTAAAGAAGATACAGATGATGTTCGTAATAGTATGAAAATAAAACTAGCTGAAGATTTATTCTCAAACAAAATAAATGTTAAACTCTATGATAAAGTACTTTCTAACATGATTCAAAGAGACGAAAAAAAATTGGAAAGCCTTATAAATAGCTCAGATATATTTAAATATATATTTACAGATTTTAATAAAGCTATAATGAAATCGGATATTGCACTAGTGTTTTCAGATCACAAGAAGTTGACTACAAAAATACTCAAAATAAACCCGAAAATTATGGTTAAGTGTTATTAATATATGAGTAAGAACAAAGTTTATGTAGCTATGGCAGGAGACTTAATTCATCCTGGCCATATAAATATCATTAAAAAAGCAACGATGCATGGCAATGTTATTGTGGGCTTGCTAACCGATAAAGCTATTGCATCATACAAACGTATACCATATATGCCATACAACTTGAGAAAAGAAGTAATAGAAAATATCAAGGGCGTAAACAAAGTAGTTAAACAGACTACTCTTGATTACACGTCAAACCTTATGAAAATTAAACCGAATTTTGTTGTTCATGGTGATGACTGGAAATATGGTGTACAAAAAGGGATCCGTGCATCAGTATTAAAAATCTTGAGTAAATGGGGTGGTAAATTAATAGAAATCCCATACACAAAAGGTATATGTTCAACAGATTTGATCAATGATCTAAATAAGTTCACCCCATCTCCTGATATGAGAAAGTCAATGCTTAAAAGACTTATTAATAATAAAAATATTGTACGTTTACTTGAAGCACATAGCGGTTTAACTGGGTTAATTGTTGAGAAGGCAAGACACGAGAGTAATGATGGTGTTTGCGAATTTGATGCTATCTGGGCAAGTAGTCTTACAGAGTCTACTAATAAAGGTATGCCTGATACAGAATCAGTTGACTTGACTTCCAGAATGCAAATGTTGAATGAAATTGTGCGTGTGACAACAAAACCTATTATTTTCGACGCTGATACTGGTGGTAAACTTGAGCATCTTCAATTTTTGATTGACTCTCTCGAACGAATTGGAGTTTCTGCAATGATTATGGAGGATAAGGTGGGCAACAAAAGAAACTCTCTGTATGATAGTTCGGTCAAACAGAAACAAGCCTCCATACCTGTATTTACTAATAAACTCAGAAAAGCCAAAGAACTAAAGTCATCTGATGATTTTATGATATTCGCAAGAATAGAAAGTTTTATTCTAGGGCAAAGCCATGATCATGCCCTTAATAGAGCTATGAAATATATATCAGCAGGTGCTGACGGCATTATGATTCATAGTAATAAGAAGTCACCTAAAGAAATAATAAAATTCACTAAATCATATAATAAATTGTCAAATAGAGTTCCTCTATTAATTGTGCCAACAAGTTACAACCAAATTAAAGAATCTACATTGATTGAAAATAATATAAATTTAGTGGTCTATGCTAACCATCTTATTAGGGCAGCATATCCTGCGATGAGAGATGCTGCTCAATCTATCCTAAAAAATAAAAGATCATATGAGATTGATAAAAATATCTTATCAATAAAAGATATCCTTAATCTAATTCCTGATTTCTAATGTACATCGAAGCATTATTCCGATTATTAAAAGAAAAAGGGATAAGTAGCTTCTATGGTGTACCTGATTCTTTATTAAAAGATTTTAATAGTTATATTGACTCACAAAAGCATTGTACTAACGTTATTACAGCAAATGAGGGTAACGCTATCGGATTCGCGATCGGATCTTATCTTGCGACTGAAGAAATTTCGTGCGTATATTTACAAAACTCAGGTCTTGGCAATGCAGTAAATCCGCTCCTCTCGCTAGCTGATGAACAGGTGATGGGAATACCCATGTTAATGATAATCGGATGGAGGGGGCATCCAGATGAAGTGGATGAACCTCAACACAAAAAACAAGGAGCAATTACAGAGAATCTTCTTAAAATAATGGGGATAGATTATCTCATAATTGATGATGCCAATTTTGAATATACAAAAGATATTGAGTGCCTAATAGATAATATGAGAGAATCTCGTAGGCCATCAGCAGTTCTTGTAAAAAAAGGATGCCTGACATTAAATAAGCCGGATGTTTCAAAAAAATCATCACCCATAAAAAAAGAGAGGGAGGCTTGCATCGAAAGAATCCTAGAAGTATTCGGGGACAGTTCTATTTATTTTGCAACGACTGGGTATCCATCGAGAGAATTATATGAAATTATTCAAAGAAATAAACTATCGAAAAAATTTTTATCATTTTACTGTGTAGGTGGAATGGGACATGTTAGTTCCATTGCCGCTGGTTTTTCTAGTAAAAATAAAATGTCTGTTGTTTGTTTAGATGGCGATGGATCATTGCTTATGCACATGGGGTCGTTAGGTATAATAAGTTCATTAAATTTATCAAACTTCACTCATATAGTCTTTAATAATGGTTGTCATGAATCTGTAGGGGGTCAACCTACAGTAGCTAAGAATCTAAACCTCTCCAAAATAGCTTTGGATTGTGGCTATGATAGTAGCAAAAGATTCGATTCTTGTGAGGCTTTTTTAACTGACTATAGTTTTAAATCACCATCAAAGACATCTTTTATTGAAATTGTTATCAATAAAGGCACAAAGAATGATCTATTGAGGCCAAAAGAGAAACCAAAAAGTAATATAAATTACCTCTTAAAAAAACTTCATTAAACATATCCTTATAAAGCTCGTGCATACAAGTATATAAATAGTAGAATGGTGTGAACTAATGATATTTCAATATTCCAACAGCCAGATTAGTTTTGACAGAAATTCATCAAAACATCTATCTGACTATATTCATTCCGGCAAAAAGATATTATTTTTATCCTCAAGAAGGGGACATGACTTTCTATTTAAGAATCAATCCCTGCAATTACTTGGTGGACAGGTTGTGCATGAATTTATTCAATCAGATTATCCAACTATAGAGAATATTCAGTCTCTTTATGAGAAGTGTAATAGCACATTCGATATTGTTGTTGCTTATGGGGGAGGATCTGTTATTGATACCGCAAAAGTACTTATATATATGATTTCTAATGAGGAGAAAAATTTAACGGACCTTCTTTGCAAAAAGATAAGTAAAAAAATTAGCAATAAACCTTTTTTTGTAGCAATACCAACAACTGCAGGTACTGGCAGTGAAGTAACACAGTTTGCTACGATCTGGGATTTGTCATCGAATAAAAAATACTCATTGAGTAATCCAAATCTCAAACCAGATCACGCCATAGTAGATCCTATCAATATATCTACTATGCCAGATCATATAATGCTTAATACATTTATGGATGCATTGAATCAATGTTTTGAATCATTTTGGAGTGCTCACAGAACCGAAAAATCAGAGAGGTTCTCATCTAGGGGTATTTTCCATGGATTGAATCTGTTAGATTCGTATCCTGATATAAATTATAAAAAACTTTCACTGATGAGTTTATATTCTGGCCTTTCAATATCTATTACAAAAACTGGAATATGCCACTCAATTTCTTATCCACTAACTGCACACTTCGGAATTCCACATGGCGTAGCATGCATGTTTTCATTTTTAGAATTATTTAAATTTAATCTATCAAATGATGATGGAAGATTTGAAAAATATAATATCCATACTGACATGTTAGAAAAACTTGAAAGAGACTTTAAAAAAATTGACCTTTATTCGAAAATATCTTGTCATGCATCTAGAGAAGATTTAATAAATATTTCAGATGAGATATTTCATCCTGATAGAATCAATAATAACTTTTGCAAATTATCCAAAGAAGAAATTATGGATATTTATAATAGGTCTATTGAGAGTATTTATAATTAGATAGTATGAAAGATAATATAAAAGAATTTTTAAAAAACTTTGTCAATACACTCTCTTTAGAAAACATTGATACGGTTCACCATGATTCGATTAGAAAAAAAGATAGAATTGAGATTCTAGCTGCACTACTCATAGCAGCTACCGAACAAGATAATAAGGAGCTATCAGATAAAGTTTTCTCAAAGATAAGAGAGCTTCAACTCAACAGCAGTGGCTTTGATGAGAAATTCTACGGCAATCATGATGAAAATGTAGGTAGCTACGGTGCTATACCGACATCATTTGTCGCAATAGCCGCATGTAAGTACATACATACGTATTTTCCAAACAATTATGAATACAACCGCTGGTTATTAAAGTTGGGAGACTTTATCTATTCTGTTGAGTCCGAGGGCGCATACCTTAAAGGCACTCTTAATAGAAGTAAAGCGCTTAATACTGATCTTTTCATGTCATATTCCCTCTACGTCATTTCAAAAAATCTCAGCAATGATTCTGTAAGAAGGAGAATGTATGAAGAAGCCACTAGGAGGACAATTTGGAGAATAATGAAGTATCAATTCTCAAATGGATCATTTCCATATCAGTCATATACTTTTAAGGTTCCATTTTTGTACCACATTGTTGTAACAAGTCTGCTGAAGAATTTTGCTATATCATCTAAAGATGAGATGATAACCAGCGTTTACAATAAGGCTGTAAAGTTTATTAATTCAAATATATTCAATGGCAGAGATATCAACTGGGAAAAAGCGAATGATAAGGATAAAGAGGGAGCCATATGGGCATATTCTTTTCTTCTAAATATTTACCCAAGAGGCGAGAGTCACTCTACTCTCATAGATATTTTAGAGAAACATTTTGAAGATGGTTTTTTTTACTCATCTACTTTAGGTAATAGTGACAAAAATGTAGACAAATTTTACAGCGCTTGGGTAATTATTTCATTAGATCATTTTACCTATGATGAAGTAGAAAATAAAAAATATAAATTTAACATTTTTCTTTTTCTAAATAGACAAATTCTTAATATTCAAGCACTGTACAGGTATGTGAAACAAAGGTTGCTAAATACAATTTATAACACTGGCGCGCATGAAAACAAAAACCCTCATGACTAATCGTAAATATCCATATAAGAATCCGATGATTAACTATATACAGGTCGCATTTGACCAACTAGTTAAGATCTTTCCGAAAAGAAAGTCTACTAACACATTGAGTAAAACATCAAAGATCTTATTTGTAAAACCTGATCATTTAGGGGACTGTGTTCTAATGTTAGAGACTATAAAGAATATAATTAAAACATACCCTAATACTGAATTTTTACTTTCACCCCAGGGAATAGAATTATTCCGGAGAACAATATTTAATAACAAAACGTATAGTATTAGACACTTCATGCATAATAGGGAACAAAAATTTATAAAAAAAATATTCTTTTTTATTTATGATTATCTTGGTTTAATTATGAAATTAAAAAAAAATAAATATGATTTTATTTTTTTGATGAGGTCTGAACCTGGAAACTTGATAACATTAAGTTATTTCTTGGGTTCAAAAAAGCTTGTAGGATCTGAGGCAGGGGGACTCTCGTCACTGTTAGATATCATGGTTAAAAAACCTAAATCAACTAACCACGAGAGCGATAATCAAAGAAAAATTATTCATTCTGTTTTTCCTAGCATGAGTAACGATTTGTCATTCAGCAAAATTTGGAAAATTGATTACAATACTCATAAAAATAAAATTACATTAATTATGCCGAATAGCGGTGACAGGACTATTGAAATTCCATGCTCCTATTGGGTAAATGAAATATCAAGGGAAGCTCATCATCACATCATAATTGCTGGAGATCAGGATAATAGAAAATTATTTGATAACTTTTCAGCAGTTCATCCATCTGTAGAGAACTTATCAAAAAAATTATCAATAGAAAAACTTATTCAACTAATATATGAATCGGAGATGGTGTACTGCTTAGATTCCTTTGGAGCTCACTTTGCTGCATTAATGGGAAAAAAAACAAGAGTATTTAGCAAAAATCTGCCCACACTCAAAAGATGGGCAGCACATGGCAAGAATGTTGAGTATATTTTCCATGACTAATTTTTTTGATATTTGAAATATCTTTTGTATTGAAGGCTTCTATAATAGTTCTATATGTATACGATAAAAAAATCCAGTCTGATACAGTGGTTCATAGATAACTCAGGGTTAGTATATGGTGGGTTATCAGTCTTATTAATATACTCAATTAATCTCAATTTTATTGAACTAGCATCAACTGAAGATGTAATTTCACTCTTTAAATTCTTAGTTATAGCCAGCTGGATAAATGTAATCTCTAACTTAGGGAAGAGTAGTATTATGCTGATTCGTCAAAAAAATAAACAAAATTTGTTAATTATCAATACAATTACTAAACAAATTTTAGTAAGTATAATTTTATTTTTTATAGTATTTATACTTTCTAATGTGGAATACGATATTAATATTTATGCTATTTTCTTTTATCTAGTCATATTACGTATTCAAGATACTATCTCACAGATGGCTATTCTCAGAATATCAACTAATACATATTTTGTACTGTATCACCTAGTGAAATCCATTTTATGGTTTTTAATCTTCTTATCCTTAAAAAATTATTTTTCACCAATACTTTCGTTTATGTATAGCTTTATGATTGCATCAGGTATAGTCAGTCTTAACTTATTTTACATATCATCTAAATCACATAGCGAAGCAAAAAAAGAAGTCAAGGATCAAGGAAACAGGGCTCACCTAGCTTATTGGTCAAACGATGTCATTTCCGTTACCATAATAACTGTTGCTAATCTCTCGATCAATTATGTGGATGATATTATGATAATTGCAACATTTTATATCGCAATGAGACTAACATCAGTTTTTGAGCAAATTAATACTTATTTTGGAAATAAATCTATGAATTACCAGGCGAATAACTATACTCAAATCCTAAATCATCTAAAAAAAACGACATTCACTGCAATCATTTTCAACATCTTGGCTTTATTTTTTTTAGCATCTATTATGATTTTATCAGGCTACCACGTTACTATTATGTCTGAAACTGATATAAATCTTTTTATTTTATTTGTTTTGCTTTACTTATTAAGTTCTCCAATAAAATTTATCTCATCGGTTATATTGATATATTTCACTACAAAAAATCTTTATAAAACTCTTTTCACTATAATGATTTTTTCTTTAATTACGCTATCATTTTTTCTATTAGCGTTCTACTATACAAACCACTGGATAATAATATTTCTAATTTTACTTACGGTGCCGGTCATGAGAATAGCTTTTTTTATTAAATATTATGATCAATAAGTCAATTTATTTATTATCTAAACTTTCTAACAAACTTAGATCCTCAAAAGTTGCAAAAAGAAGAAAGTTTATGTATGGAACTTATCTAGAGGAAATTAGAAATGACAAGAACCTAGATACTGATAAGAATTTAGTGTTAAGCATAGATGATATTTCTCTTAAAACAAATACACTACTTACTAAAGATAGCGGGGGCGAGTATCCATCAAAACTATATAGATATCTTGATGACTTAATAAATTATGGCTACAAGCCAACACTGTACTATGTTCCAATGCCAGAATATTGTTATGTTTCAGATTCTCCAATGTCTCATTACTTGGATTTCACCGTATTGCATATTCATAAAAAACCACAGCTATTGAATTATTTATTACATCATGAAAATAACCAACATATTGAGATTGCACAACATGGACTCACTCATCACAACAAAAAAAATTATAAGTATCATTCCTTTGAATTTGATGGGATCAATCAAAGCGAAATTTTAGAGAAGCTTAAGGTGGGGAAAAAACTACTTTCAGATATATTTCACATATCTGGTTTTAAGCCACCAGCATGGTCGGTGGGAAAATTATATGATAAATCAGTAGAATTCTCTGATTCACTTCAAAAAATGCATTATGATTATGTATCTTTATCTTCTCCAACTAATGGACTAAATTACTCATCTCATTGCGTTAGTCACATTCATAAATCAAAAATTAGTGAGATGATAAATGTTCCACAGAATATTTCAGTACTTTGGGACAAGGAATACATCAAAGATGTAATTAGAGAAATAAGTCATAAAAATGGAATAATAAACGTTCAAATACATTTTCAAGAAGCAGATAAGTACTTACAAGATGGACTAAATAAAAAGATAGTTGATAAATTAAAATTTGTGTTTGACGAATCAGTTCGCTGTGGCTATAGGGCTAGCCTAACTAGAGATGTTAAATGAAAAAAATTGTTATTATACACCCGTATCTTAATTGTCGTGGCGGAGCGGAGAGGAAAGTCATTCACTTACGTAACTATCTGAAAAAAGAGGGAAATATTGTAGATATTTTTACATTTGATTTTTCTAAGGAAAGTACATTTTATGAGTATCTAAATGATACTTCTAATATTTATGAGCTCAAGGGAAACTATATATATAAGCTAATAAAAATTATAAAAGTATGTCGTCGTGAAAAATACGATATATGTATTTGTAGTAATTATCCAGCTCACTTTTATGGATACGTGATAAAAAAACTCTCAACTATAAAATCTATTTTATGGATATGTAACGAAATCCACTCCAAATTAAATCCACCTAAAACACTAGTTAAAAAAATATTTACTATAATTGAGAAAAAAATTATAAAAAACTTTGATAATATTATTACTAATTCAAAAAACACTCACAATCAGGTTTTGAAATATTTTCACAAAAAGTCGACTATCATTTATCCGGGTGTAAATATGAACACCATAGGTCGAGTGAAAGATGAACAAAAAAAATATTTCTTTTGTTTGAGTAGGGCTACCTATGATAAAAATATTATATTTCTTGAGAAAATTATTAAAAATAGCTCCCACAATATTATTTTTGTTGGGAGTGGTCCGATGAGCAGTTATCTAGAAGATCTTGAGAGGAGCTATAATAACTTCGAATATTATAAGAATGTAGGAGATAATGAAAAAAACAGGTTATTCAGTAATGCAGACCTCTTTTTGTTCTTGCCTCTAAATGAACCATTTGGTGTTACTATCATTGAATCACTCAACCTAGGGACTCCTGTTATTTCATTTAATTCAGGTGGGCCAAAGGAAATTATAATAAATAAAAAAAATGGTATACTATGTGATAATGAAGCAGAGTATATAAAGTATATTTCTGATTATAATCATAAGTCATTTGCGTATGAACCAGAATATTTTAAAAGCTATGTAACAAGAAACTTTAGTCTAAATCAGATGTTAAAAAATTTTGGTGACTTGATACAGCTGTCTTGAGAATGTGAATATTAACAGAAGCAATTAAATAGATAATACAACATTAATGAAATCAATTGTATCATATCGAGGACAGAGAAAGTGCATAAATCTTAGTGAACCTTATGTCAGCGGATATGACATAAAAATTAAAACTTATTATTCATCTATCTCTCAAGGGACTGAAGCAAATACGGTTAATAAATCAAGTTTCCTAAACCACCTGCTCAATCATCATAGCTATAAGTTTGCTTTTAAAAAATTTAGAGAACTAGGTTTTTTGAAATTCTTCTTTAAATTAAAAAAATTTAGAAATACGAATTCTCAATTGGGCTACAGCATCGTCGGCGAAGTCCTTGAAAAAGGGTGTTTGACCACCAGAGATGACATACAAATAGGCGATAAGGTTGTTGCATCTGGCGAATATGCAAACCATTCAGAAGTCGTAGTAGTTCCTCAAGGAATGATAACTGTAATTGGATCGGAGCATGAAAGCAAAGACATGGGTATATACTCGCTTGCTACAATTGTTGCAGTATCAATTCATGGAGTCCGAACGTTATTCTCAGATATCGATCAGGAATCATATTCAAAAAGAAGATGCTTGATTGTAGGAGGAGGTATCATAGGGACTTTTTGCGGTTTGTATCTTAAGTCTTTGGGCATAAATCAAATTCGTGTTTTAGATATAAGTACTGGCTCACTCGCAGAAAGTTTTTTTGAAAAATACTCTGATAATTATTCGTTCGATACTATATTTGTCTGCTCCAACAGTATGGATGGACTAGAGAAAATTATTACAAGATCTATGTATGGCTGCAAGATTAGTATAATTGGTGAAACACAAATCACCATTGATAGAGGTATTTTGGAGGACAAGTATAGCACACTTAAATTCTGTAAAAGCTATGGCTCAGGAAGAGGGGAACCAACATATGAGCTTTTAGGCATGAGACCATATTTTACCCCTGAGTTTAGTATTAGTAATAATATTAAACTTTCACTTAGCTTATTAGATGAAAACGCAGAGCATATCTATAAACACATTAAACTTATCTCATTGAGAAATATTGAATGTGATGGAAAAATTAATATTATCGACTGGAATTCAAAATGAAAATAATTATTATTGGGATCGGGGGATATGTCGATGCAGTTGTGCTACCTATACTTAAGAGAAATTATAAACAACTTGATATAAGTCTTCTATCACATAATCCTCTTAAGAGTCATAACATTGCTGAGCATCTTTCTTGCTCAGTTCATGATGGCAGTCTTGAAAAATATGATTATTATTTTCTTAATACTCCCATATGGGATTATGAGAGCTTTATAAAAAAAATCCCATTGAACAAACCTCTCTGGCTAGAGAAACCAATTGCAGATATCAGTGATAATAATCTTGAAATAATACGATCACTCATCGAACAAAGGACTGCGAGTACTCATGTTGGGTTGAACCAAAGATATATTAATAAACTCACCAGTTATAAAAATAATGAAAACATAAGAGGGACATTTGATTTCAAAGTTGAATTTAATCCAGCAATGTCATGCACAGACTGGAAGCATAGTCTAGTTGAGGGGGGTATTTTTTACACGGATGGAATACATGCTATTGACCTTGCATTGTATATCCTTGGTGAGAAAAGTGAAATAACGTCAGCTATAATTAGCGAATGTGATAAATGGCAATTTAATGTAAAATCTAAAAAAGGGGAAATACAGGTTAATATTGGGTTAGTTGATGAATCAAGATATTTAATAAATTCTGAAAATATTCTCGTTGACGAAGGCAAAAATCGATCGCAATCTATGTTTCGAGATGCATTTTATGCGTTCTTAAATGGAGAAAGTAATTTTGATTCATGTTATCGAAACTTTGTCAAAATTAGAGATGCTATTACCCTAAACAATCTTACAAGTGTATATCTTATTAAATGAGTACAGAATAATATGAGCCTATATTTGTACATGATGGATGGAATATCTGGATCAATTGTCTCAAATTCTAATTATACTGAAATTGTAGAAGCACATTTAAATAGAAAAGCTAATTTAATTTTTGAAAACATCTATGGCTTTGACTCAACAGCTTTATCTTTTGCTGCATTAGTTACAGGAACGAATCCATCAGACTTTAATGTTCTTGGTTACCGCAACAGTAAATATCTTAAAGTAGAGGGTAACTTGATCAAGGAGCTTTCAGATAAAAATTATAGAACTGTCTTTATTTCGAATAACTATTGTAATAATTATACTATGTTTCTAGATAGCTTTGATAAAAACCTTCTCTTTAGAGAACAATACCCACTACCTGAGATCAGTAAACTCAAATCTTCACAACAACAGGTAATTTTTGTCCATGATTTATTTACTCATGATCAAAATGGACAATACTCCAAAGGTAAATTTGAATACACCATGAAAGAGTATAAGGAACTCATTGACGTACACTTCAATGATATACTACCAAAGTCTCTCAGAAATCTTGGTTTTGATAGTCAAAACGATGATCTGATTTTATTTTCTGATCATGGCATGACCATAGGAGATATTACTAAATATGGAAGTAAAAGTGACTGGGCTAATCCATCGCTAGACTTTAAATCTAAGATATTTTGTTTTTGTTTTTTTTCAAATGAGAGTGAGATGATAATTAAAGATGAACCCTGTACGATTTTGAGTATTCACAAACTTTTAAAAGACAAATACATTAATCGAACAGGATTGAGCGATATATCCTATAAAAAAGATAACTACATAGTAAATATCGGAAATAGTTCAATTATCAAACAGGATACTTGTAAGTTGAATCAAATAGCATATTTCGAACCAAGTGACGACAGTTATACTAAATATATTTTTCAAATTAATCCACTTAGAGCTATGAGTACGAAAATACTTAACAAAGCTGAATCAGAAAGTAAAATAATTGAAGATTTTGAATTACAATGTCCAAGAGAAGCCATAACATTACTAGAAAAAGTAAAAAAATTAAATCAAAAGAATTTGTTTGTAAATCTACATGCCAAATATTTAAATCTGGGTTATATGAGGCATATTTTATTTATATTACCAATGAAAATAATCTCAAAATTTTATAAATCTATATTTAATTAATCTGTTAGTTAATAGTGGACAAAATAAATAAGACTTTGTCTTTCTTATTACTGCTTCACTATATTGAAGCTTTAAATGTATTATATAATAATAGGTAATGATATATAATATTCATTTATGAAATCAATAAATGAGTTCAAAGAATTGAATATCAGTTCAAAAGATATCACCTTTGTTCATCGAGGAAGAAATAGATATCATTCAAGATTTTTCAAAGATTTCTGTGATTATGACTATAATTATGATTTTAGACATCAGCCTGATAGAAAAATAATCAATATCTTTCTTAATTTTCTAAAATCCTTGATCTTTTTATATGAAGTTAAAAAATCGAGATTTTACCTCCTGGAGGGAGGTTTGTGTTTACATATCGGTATGCTCATAAACCTTTTTAACAGAGAAAAAAAAATTATTTTTAATTTAGCAGATCCATTCCTATACAAAAAAAATAATGGATTTTTTACAAGACTAAAATATAAAATCAAAATTAGCTTTTTGCGTAAATGTGCTTTTATATTCACCAATTCACCCTTAGCTTATAGGGAACTAGTCCAACTTGGAATAGACGAAATTTATTATTATAAGCTTCAAATCAGCGACTCCAAGATAGATGATAAAAATATATATCCCCATGGAGATAAAAATAAAAACATTCTTTACATGATTACACGTCCCACCGAAACAGCTCATATTAAAGGTCTTGATATTGCAACTGACATCATCAAGCATGACACATCAGACGAATATAAATACATATTTGCTGGATCAGAGGATATTGAATTTGACGACTCCAATCTTACAAAAATTGGATTCACCGATGACGTTTCTGCATTGTATAAAAATGCAAAGATATTGATATGTCCATCTGCCTATGATTCTTACCCCTGTGTAAGCATCGAATGTATTAAATACTCTGTTCTTCCACTAGTAAGTAACCGTTGCGGTTCTTCTGTAGATTTAAAAGAAATTGATCAAAACCTTGTTGCAGACTATGCTGATATCAAAGATTGGCTGACTAAGATAGATACGTTAATGAATTACACTAATACCGAATTTAATGATGTAATGTCAAGATTGATCTGTTTGCATAATAGTTTCTGTCCCAATGAATAAAATATCCGTCATTGTACTCACACATAACAATGAAAATACTATTCATAGATGCCTGAATTCAATTAAATCTGTCGCGGATGAGATTATCATAGTCGATGATTTCTCTTGTGATAAAACTCTAAATATAATTAAAGAATTTTCATGTAAAGTTTATAGTAGAAACTTGGGTAATGATTTTTCTGAACAAAGAAATTTTGGCATCAGCAAAGCTTCAAATGAATTCATTCTTACAATTGATTCTGATGAAGAGCTTGATGATGATCTTATTGAAGGTATAAAGAATGTTACTCTTGATAAATCTATCGTAATTACATGCGATAGATTAAATAAAAACTTCTGTGGCTATGACAAAGTCCACCTTGATCGAAGACCATTGATTATGCATAACTCCATGAAATTTCAAGGTAGTTTGCATGAATACATAACATATAAAAAATCGATTAAACTTAATGGGACATTGATACACAACTCATGGGTGTCACTTGATGATTTTATGAATGATATAAATGTGTACTCATCAAGAAAAGCGCTAGCTTGGCATCATGACAAACGAGATTATAATAATTTCTTCCTGATTTTCAGGCAAATGTTTGTTTTCATATATCAATTTCTGTATCGTTATATTATTGAAGCTAGATTTAAACATGGGGCATGTGGATTTTTATATTGTTTGTTCTGGGCGAGTGAAGAGCTTGCTGTAGGCCTAAAATACATGGAACTTAAGAAAAAGATTAAACTGTAATGATCCAAGTTCAACCTGAGGGATCTAATATCGAAAATATACTATGAGGGTTTTAATCGTAAAACTATCTGCCTTTGGTGATATTTTATCAACCTCACCTATCTTTAAGTCAATAAGAAGCAAATCTGAAATATTGGACCATTTAGTAATAGAGGATTACAAAGTTATCACCGAGCAGAATGTTAATGTAGATGACACGCTTTGTATTAAGAAAAATAAAGTATCATTAAGATTCTTTTTAAGTCTATTTAAAGTTTTCCTTCAAATAAGAAAAAAAAGATATGATGTGTGTTTTTTATTTCATAGAAGTGTAATGCTGTATTTTTTTCTAAAAGTATGCGGTGTTGGAAAGATGTTTGGTTTTACTATGAAATATAAAAATCTAGCGATACAGACTATCAATTATAATGTAGATAAAAATCGTACTCTTCAGGAGTACGATATCTTGAACCTTGTTTTCAAAGATATTCCTTATCCTAAAAAACTAGACTTTTATATAGATAATTCCAAAGTTAAAATAAATAAACCAGATGGAGATTATATTACACTTGCAATCGGAGGCGGGAATATTCACTCGGACATACACAACAGAGCTTGGCCAATTGAAAAATATCTCAATATGATGAACTCTTTATTTCATAAAAAAATATTAATTCTAGGAAATGGAAAATATGATCAGGATATTCTTCAAAATAAGAAACTACCAGATAATGTAATAAATCTCATAAATAAAACTAATATAAATGAAACCGCACATTTGATAAAAGGCAGTAGTTGCTTTATTAGTCATGATATGGGGTTAATACATCTTGCAGCTGCTTTAGATACGAAAATAGTAGGTATATATGGTCCTACTGATCCAAAATTAGCTCAGCCACTTTCAAATGATTTCACCGCTATTACCTCAGAGTATTTTTGTTCCCCGTGTTATAATCCTCTTGACGGTAAAAATGGCAGAATGTATTTGTGTCAGGACAATCAATGTATGAAGACTATAAAATCTGAAGAGGTAGTAAGAGTCATTAATAAAACATGAGTAAATTAAAAATAATTGGCGGCTCGGGTTTCATTGGGACAAATTTCATTGATAATTTTAAAAATGACTATGATATTACCATATTGGATATCAGAGATAGTCAGTCTTACCCTATGATGTATAAGTATTGTGATATTAGGGATAAAAATATGTTAAAAGCATGTTTACAGCCTGATGATATTGTAATAAATCTTGCTGCAGAGCATCATGATGATGTCTCTCCATCAGATCGATACTATGAGACCAATTCGATCGGCGCAAAGAATTTAACAGAGGTTGCTAGAGAGAAAGGAATCTCAAAGATAGTCTTTACTAGTACAGTTGCAGTTTATGGATTAAGTGATGATCCAAAATCTGAGGAATCTCCTACTGTCCCATTTAATCACTATGGCAAAAGTAAATTAATGGCCGAGAAACATTATATAGACTGGCAAAGGGAGTGTAATACTGATCTTGTTATTATCAGACCGACAGCAATATTTGGACCAGGTAATAAAGGCAATGTCTATAATTTGTTTAATCAAATTGCTAGAAATAGGTTCATTATGATAAGCAAGGGAAGGAATATTAAGTCTTTAGGTTATATTGATAATATTTCACATTTCATAAGTACTTGCTTAAGAGCAAGCAAAAATATATCTGTAATCTACAATTTTGTTGACAAACCTGACTTAACAACAAGTGAGTTAGTTTCATTAGTAAAATCATGTTTTAATAGAAATGGTAGCAACTTATTCATTCCTTATTGGTTAGCATACGCTGTTGGATTGTTGTTCGATTTATTTGGTAAGATTACTGCTAGAAAGTTTATAATAAGCTCAATCAGAATAAAAAAATTCTGCTCATCTACTATCATAGAGTGCAACAGCTCACCTAAAGATTACAACCAAGTTATCTCACTTGAGGATGGGATTTCAAAAACAATTGATTCAGACTTTAGAAATTTTATCTCTAATTAAAACAGATAAGTAGCTTAAGAAAAAACTTGACAGGATTGCAAGTAATATCACTAACGGTTTATAGTTAGTATATTGAATATATTTTAATGATGAAGTACTAAAATCTGGTTCAATTGTATTGAAGTCATCACCTAATGACTCAAGGTCCTTATTAGAGAAGTATTTCAGGTCTTGCAGAAATACATCTGATTCTAGTATGAAGGCATCTAGTCGTTCCGAAGAACAGTTAGACATCCTAAAAATTACGGACTCGATATTACTATATGCTGAACCCAATGAGACTAAATCATCTAAATAACATTTACCCTTGCTCTTACTATCTTTGCTCATCGCAAGTTTTGCAATCTCTTGTGTGTTAACTAACTCCTTCACCCTTTTTAAATATGAAATTGATGAAAGGTTAACGAATGAATCTTTAATACTAATAAATATACTCTTATCAACGATTTGGAGTAATTTTTCTATATCTGAAGTAATCTCATCTTTAGTTTTGAAAGTCCTAAAATTAAGATACAGATGACCGCCGAACTCGCTGTATTTTAAAGAGTAAGTGTCGTAATTCGAAGGTTTTTCAAAAAGTAATTTTTTTTCGTTGATTATTTCTGAGATGTATAAATCATCACTTAGCATGGAATTCAAATAATAGAGAAGATATTTTTTTGACAGCTTAGGACATCTTTCGGACTCAGATTTACAGCGTATTAACATAAATTTGTCCTCTAAAAAAGCCGGTACATGCTCAAACCTAACCACGACCCTGTTAGTAATGCTAGATGCAAGTAGATTAGAAATTATTAAGAAATAAAGTATAAATGTAAAACTAAGGAAGAATTTGTTTCTAGTAACAAAGCTAAGTATTTCTGATATCGAAGCGCTATTATTCATGGTAATTCATATGCTTAGAAAGACGGTATAAATCTCTTTTTGATTTTTTCTATATTGAGTTGTCCTCTCACATAGTGTTCTGTTTCCTTTCCCAACAAACAAGACAAATGATATACAAATGTATCATAACTATATATTTTTATCACGCGCTCATTCATCAACAAAGCTATAAGTTGATTGATTGTTGTCATGCCTCTCATGTCTACGTCATGAGGTTTGAGCTTGAAGTTTTTAGGTAAGTAGCTTTTTTTATTAGAGCCAACGATTATAATAGGGAGCGCCCTGTTTAGGTTCTCAAAAATTCTATCTGTAGTTTTATAATATGATCTACTATACCGCCAATATCCAGAGTCAAGCTCTGCTGAAACAACAATATATTTATCATCATTCAATAATTCATCATGATTGTTATCTGCCTTCTCTTTTATCAGATTTATCAGGACTTCCCTAGATTTATCATAATCATGATGGGTATATTTCTTGCCTATTACAGAAAATATATTTTTCATTATATCTTGAGAAATACAGTTATTTCCTTTCCAGACATTGAAGTTTAACTCATTAGGTACTGACATATCAGTACGGACAAGCCAAAGATTATTAGCACTCTTTCTCTTGTCAGAGAAAAATTGAAGTTTTGAGCCCTCTATATGAATTTCATAGCTATTTTGTTTCAGCCAAATTATTGACGGGTAGAAAAATAATTCATCGCCTAGATGAAAGTAGGATTCATCAAAGTTAAAGCTATATACAGGCTCATTAATCTTTATATCTTTTTTTAGAGAATCTAAGACGAAATTGATTCTCTTCTTGAGCCTGTAAATATATGTTATAAAATTCATACTGTGAATTATGCTAAAAACTTGATTTATTTACTATTACTATCTTATTTTGTCACAAATTTTATAGATAGAGATATATCCAATATCTTTCTTGTCATACTGTTAGCAATATCAATATTTAATGTATTAAGAACACAGGTGACTTTGTGCATTTATGAGAAATATATTTTCACTACCGTTTTACTTTTAATTTTATATTTAATAATATACACATCTATTTTCCAAACAAGTTTCTCTGATATTGATAATTATTCACGATTTCTAATCCTCATTCCTATGTACCTATTATTCAAAGATTTTAGACTAAGTTATGAAACTTTCTCTGATGGAGTGAGAATCTGTTCCCTAGCCATAGCTGGCACTTTTATATTTAACTATGTTGTTTATGGGAATATTGCACATTTTCTAAATCTTGCGTCTGTAAAAATCACTACAGCGGGGTTATTAATGACAGTATTGTTGTTATTGATTTTTGATACGGTTAGAAACAAAACTAGTGCTTTGACTAAGCTTATCAATATCATTTTGATACTATTTTTATCTATATTAATTTCTAAAATACAGACTAGAGGAGTTTACATAGGTCTGATATTAGCTCTAGTACCATTGATACTTTATTTGAAAAATAATTTATGGTCATTCAAATCAAAAGTCACTGTCGGAATATTCTTAGTTTCTTTATTTGGAGTTCTGTATATCAATTCAGCATTTGATAGATTTTCAGTAATCACTCCAGTCAAGTTCACTGAGAATAATCAACCTCTAAGCATTATGAGTATTATCAATAATATGGAAGAATCCTCAGCAAGAAGTCGCCTTTATTACTATTATTTTTCGATCAAAACACTTTATGAGAATCCCATGATTGGACTTGGGTCTAGAAAATTTGAAGATGCACTAGAGGACGCCGTTAGAAATGACGATGAATTATCTAGTTTCATACATATAAACGATCATGCTCATAATCAATTCATTGATATTTCTGTCAATTATGGTTTGACCGGCTTAGTATTATTCATTGTTATTATTTTATTGTCCTACTCGGCTCTCATTATGAAAGGGCAAAAAAATGAATATTCATATATCGGCTGTATCATATTATTGACAAATGTAGGTTACATGATGACACAATCAATTTTCTCTCATTCTCAAGGTTCAACATTTTTCATAATTTTACTGTATCTTGCGCTCGCAAATTCTACTGAAAGGTCAAAGTTACATAAATCTATAAAATGATTCAGAGGACTTATGACTGGAATAGGGGTGAATGAGGAAACGTTACCCAGTCATAGGTGATCTAATATATTAATTATATTGAAATATATGTGTCAATGAGCCGAAAATACTTCAGCAAGTCTGACGAAAAAAAGTAAAAAATACCGATTATTATCGGGTTAGCATAAAAATAACTTTATTAGAGCAAAAATAAAGCATTCAAAAGACATAGATGTTGAATATTTCACATATCAGTAATAAACTTGCATATATTATTTTTAGGGGCTATAGCTCAGCTGGGAGAGCATCTGCTTTGCAAG
>CERI01284313.1_pt1 | contig 24275 bp, 23 predicted proteins | sample 350261 | NCBI WGS metagenome assembly CERI01 (sample SAMEA2620979, study PRJEB7988) | marine metagenome | isolation source: saline water (ENVO:00002010), including
TATTTCTTCTGTAGGTTTATATCTATTTAAAGCAACTCAATTTGCTATAAGCTTTGTTTTAATAGCGTTGTCTTTAAACCTTTTACAAACTACATATGAAATACTTTCAATATAAAGTATTTCTATTGGTCTAAAAAGATACAACAGAGTCAGATATAATTTGAGAGTTATGAATGTTTTAAAGTCAAAAAATTTAGTTTATTTTTTTATATTCTTAACAATTTTAGCTTTAACGGCACTATCTGGTTATAGAATCTTAAATTTTAGTGATTACAATAATACTTTTTTACAAGATAAAGAAGTTGTCATTACTGACAGTCAAAGAGTTTGCAATCTAACCTATGAAGACATTTCATCTAATTATGAATATAAATACCCGAACTTTAAGATTATCCAGAATGCTAATAATTTAGACCTAATTAGTAATCCAAAAAACATAAGATGCATTGGAACTATTAGTTTTGTAGAAATTTTGGATTCAGGTAAAGAAATAAAATTCTTTATTGGCACGAACACATCAGCAGTAAACCTCTTATCAGCTTTTTTACTAGTACTCTACTTAATCAGAAGTAAAAAAAAATCAAAAAGAATCGATTTTTTACTACTTTATATTTTTCATTTTATAATTTTTAGATATTTTTATTCAATAGCTGACATTAGAGAGATCCTTATTTTTTCTACAAGCAGGGTTTTAATGTTTTACATTGTAGATTATTTATTCAGAATTAACTTATATGAACGGTTAAATGCAAAAATCTCAGATGATTACAGAAAAGAAGTCGATGGATTAAGGGCACTATCAGTAATAATTGTCATTATAAATCACATAAATAAAGACCTCTTACCCTTTGGATACTTAGGAGTAGATATTTTTTTTGTTTTATCAGGTTATGTAATCACTGCATCTTTACTACAAAACAATAATAAAAAATTAGGTATTTTTCTAAAAAATTTCTACTTAAAGAGGTTCAAAAGAATATTTCCAACTCTTTTTTTAGTAGTAGTTTCAACATTCATATTATTTTCTAAAATTGATTATTATTTCTTATCAACCTTTATTACCGGGTTATTTTCATTAATCGGTTTATCAAATTTATATTTATACAATATATCTCTCGACTATTTCTCAACAGCTGCAAAGTACAGTCCACTTCTTCACACTTGGTCACTAGGTATAGAAGAACAGTTTTATTTAATTTATCCGTTAATAATCTTTTTCTTATTTCACTCAGTAAAAAAGCCTGCATTTTTAAAAATTTTTCTTATTATGGTTTTTTCTTTTTCAATAGTCCATTTTTTACTAATGTACAATGAAAATTTTTCAGGTGCATATTTTCTAACAACTTCCCGAATTTGGCAAATTCTACTGGGTTGTTTGATACTTCTTTTCAAGACTAGTAATAATAAAAAATATATTTTTATCGATAATGGATCGATTCCTCTTTTGATTTTATTTTTATATATTATTTATGGTCCAAATTTTCAAGTAAATCCACACGTAACTATCTCTATAATTACTAGTATATTTTTGTTGAGTTCTTCAAAAAATTCGCTTTCATATAGACTTCTCAGCAAAAATTTTGCTACTAATATTGGGCTATTATCTTATGGTTTATATCTTTGGCATCTGCCAATTCTGACGCTCAAATACTGGTCAGATAATTTTTCTCTAAAAATTGAAGAAGAGTTATTAATTATTATATCGCTAACTCTTCTAACTTTTCTATTTTTCGATGTACCAATAAGAGTAAAAAATGTATTTAATACTTACAGTAAAATTAGAATTGTTACACTTTTAATAACAATATCATTAACCCTTTTAGTATTAATTAATCCCTTTGAATCTAAATCTATACAAAATAGTGAAACCAATCAAAATACGCCTATTTATAAGTTAGTTGAATGCCATCTTCCAGAAGGTATTGATAATGTATTAAATAAGTGTGTTTCTTTTACTCCCGGCATTCAAGATATACTTTTAATGGGTGATAGCCATATAACAAATCACTATTTCGCAACTAAGGGAGCAAGTAAATCAAACAATGTGAGCTTATTTACAGACTGGTCAATCATTGGAGATTTTACAGGAATAGATTTATGTTTTGGAAATAGGGTTTGTAATGTAGATGGATTTGATGATTACTTGAAGTTGTTAAAAATTAATCTGGAGGAAAATGATATAGTAGTTTTGAGTTTTTCTAGTTCACGATTTACAACAAGTAATGTAATGCAACTTGAAAAAAAATTAAATGATCTAATTACTGTAATTGACCACAAAAATAGTACATTAATTTTGGTTGACGATATTCCAAACCCTTGTAAAGGAATAAATATTAATTATGAACTAGAAGTTCTTGTTAAAAAAAATTATAGTATTTGCCAAACAAGGGCAGATTTTTCTATGGCACAAAGAGGAGTTTACAGTACAGCAATACAGCTAGTTGAGAATTCTAAATCCGTAATTTATGTTGACCCCCATAATGAAATGTGTAGAAACGAAGTCTGCAATTTAAGCTTTCAAGAAGCTCTCCTATATGCTGACACCTCTCCACACCTAACTATATTTGGATCTAATCAACTAATTCCTTTCTGGGAAAGCGTATTTCAAGATAACTAGGAATACAACTTGATCAAGGCTCAAAGAAACTCCAACAAGAAGTCTATTAACTAAAAAATAATTATTGCTATTGCTCCAAATCTAATGTGCTTATTTTTGTAAATATTTTAAAAAATTAAATTAGTTAATGAATCTTATACAATGGTAAGTAATTAGAACTTTACAAAAAATAAAATAATGATAAAAAAATTAATTTACAAAATACAAAACAAAGAACTATTAATTTATATAAAATGGAAAACAAAGAAATTTCAAAAAAATCCATTTTTGGAAACAAGATTAAATATTTTAAAATCTCAACTTAATAGATCTAAAGAAAATCCTAAAAAGTATTTAGATCTAAAATATAAAATTCTTAAAACAGATAAATCAGATATTAATGAACACATGCAAACACTATATGAGTATGCCAAAAAGACAGAAACAATTTTTGAAACAGGTGTCAGAGGTGTAGTGTCGAGTTGGGCACTTTTAAAAGGTCTTCATGAAAATAGTTCTAATGAAAAAAAAATCTTTTTAAACGATATAGAAAAATGTGACATTGAAGAAATAGAATATTTAGCAAAGAATTTGGATATTTGTTTCAAATATGAATGGATTAATAATTTAGATATCAAAATAAATGAAAAATACGACCTTGTTTTTATTGATACTTGGCATGTATATGGACAGTTGATTCGAGAACTTCATAAATTTTCACAGATTTGTAATAAATTCATAATCTTACACGACACAACCGTAGATGGTGAAGTAGGAGAAAGCGTTAGGAACAATTGGGATATTCAGGAACAATCAAAAGAGACAGGTTACACAGTAGAAGAAATTCATAAGGGCCTTTGGCCAGCAGTTGAAGATTTTCTTAACTCAAATAATGAATGGGTATTAGAGAAAAGATATACTAATTGCAATGGATTAACTATTTTGAAAAGAAAATAATGAAAAAAATATTGTTAACAGGCGGCCTTGGATATATTGGAAGTCACTTTGTGGAAAATTTTTCAAATATCTTCAAATTTAGCGTATTGGATACTAACTATTTTCATCATAAGTATGAAGAAAATCAATTATTTGAATTAACAAGAATTAAGGATATTCGAGATATTTTACAAGAAGACATAAATAATACTGATTTTATAGTTCACATGGGAGAACTCTCAAATGATCCTTTAGGTGACTTAAACAAAGAGTTAACTAGTAGCATAAACCATATCGGAACTAAAAACCTTTTAGAGCTTGCAAACAATACAAAAGTTGAAAAATTTATTTATATGTCGTCTGCAAGTGTCTATGGCTTTTCTCAAGAAATAATGAAAGAAACATCCAAACTAAATCCTTTGACTGAATATTCTAAAACAAAAGTAAAAAATGAAGAGTATATTCTAAATAACGAATTTTCTTTTAACACAACCATTCTGAGAAACTCTACGGCATTTGGATTTTCAAACAATTTACGATTAGATCTTGTAGTAAATGATCTAACATATGGTGCGTATGTTAACAAAGAAATAAATCTCTTATCAGATGGAACACCAAAAAGACCCATAGTGCACATTGCTGATATATGCAGGACAATAGATATGATTTTAAATGATGAAAGAAATATGGATAAAGAAATATTCAATGTTGGAAGTGATACCATGAACTTTTCAATAAAAGAAATAGCGGAGATAATTGGTGAGTGTCTTGACTTAGATTTAATTACGTTTGGAAAACACGACGCAGATCAGAGATCGTATGAATTAGATTTTAATAAACTCAAAAATTACTACCCAAGTTTTAATATTAAATTTAACTTACACAAAGGAATAGAAGACTTGATTTTTAACTTTAAAAAATACGAAATCAGTGGAAATGAAAAAAGAATAAGTGTATTAAACAAACTAATAAATGAAAAGAAAATTGACACTAATTTATATTGGACGTAAATTAATTAGCAACAAAAGCCTTTATTTTTTCTATCATATATTCAATCATTTCATTTGTTAGACCTGGATAAACACCAATCCAAAATGTTGAATTCATCACTATATCTGCATTAATTAATTCACCTGAAATCTTAAAATTTTTATCTTTATATGCTGGTTGTTTTATTAAATTTCCTCCAAACATAAGTCTTGTTGCAATTCTATTTTCATTTAAGTATTTCACCATATCGTCTCTTGAAAATTTAGGATTATCTTTCACCGTTAATGCATAACCAAACCAACTTGGCTCAGAATCTTTTGTAGGTTGATGTGGTATAAAATAATCTTGCATTTCCAATATAGCTTTGTTTATCTTATCCCAATTCTTTTTTCTTGATGATATGAAGCCTTCTAGTTTATCCATCTGGATATATCCGATGGATGCTTGCAGGTCAGTTGCTTTTAAATTATATCCAATATTTGAGTATGTGAATTTGTGATCATATCCAAGTGGAAGATCTCCTAATTGCCAGTTGAATCTTTTATTGCAAGTGTCATCATGACCGCTTTTACACCAACAATCCCTTCCCCAATCTCTAAAGGAATCAATCGATAATTTTAATTTAGTACTATTTGTGATTACAGCACCTCCTTCACCCATAGTTATATGGTGGGCCGGATAAAAACTAAGAGTAGAGATATCTCCAAATGTGCCTGTTAACTTATTTTTGTATTTAGAGCCCAATGCATCACAGTTGTCTTCTATTAACCACAAACCTTTGTCTTCAGAGAAATCTTTTAGTTTCTCTATTTCTAATGGGTTACCTAATGTGTGGGCTAAAAATATAGCTCTTGTATTTTCAGAGTAAGCATTAATTATCATTTCAGCTGTGGGGTTATAGGTTCCTAGCTCACTATCAACGAAAACAGGTGTTAGGTTGTTTTGAAATATGGGATTGACAGTTGTAGGAAACCCTACAGCTGTTGTTATAACTTCATCACCTTCAGATATTTTATTTTTCAATTTATTATCAGTCAAAGATGACATTGCGACTAAATTTGCAGATGATCCACTATTAACTATTCTCACATATTTTTGGCCAAGAAACTCAGACATTTTCTGTGAAAATTTTTCAGAATACTCACCATCAGTTAACCAAAAGTCTAAACTTGCTTTTACTAATTCCTTAATCTCATTAGCATCGAAAACCCTACCATTTATCGGCACAGAACTAATTTCTGGGATAAAGTCATATTTTTTATGTTTTAAATTAGAGTGCTGCTCTACTAATTCAAGTATTGCTTGCTCAATTTTATCTAGCTCAACATCTTTATTCATATAAAACATGATACAAAACTATTAAGTTTTACATGAATTTTGTAAAATTAAATTACATCAATTTATTTACATCTCCGAATTTGTTACAGAAGTTATGATAGTTATATGGATATAAAATCTCACAATAAATTTCATGATGTAAAAATAATAAATAGTTCAAAAATTAAAGATAGCAGAGGATATTTTTTAAAAAATTTTTATAAGGAGTTAAATGAAACTTTAAAATTTGAAATAGATGAGGTCTATTATTCAAAAAATATAAACAATGTAATTAGGGGTATCCACTATCAAAGAACAAAAGCGGGACTAACTAAAATTATTAACTGTATAGATGGTGAGATATTGGATTTTTTTATAGACTTAAGAAAAAATAGTCCCACTTATGGAGAATTTGATTCAGTAAGAATTTCTGAGGAAAACAATTTATCAATCTTTATTCCTTATGGATTTGGCCATGGTTTTAGTGTCCTCAGCAAAGTAGCGACAGTTCTTTATTTGCAACAAGGAAATTATGATAAATCTCAAGAAGAAACAATAAATCCACTAAGTATGGGGTTTGATTGGAAAGTATCTAACCCAATATTGTCAGAAAAAGATAGGGTAGCCCAAGGATTTACAAAACAGTTTTTAGAGTGATGTTGACTTATGTACTTAATTAACAATTACTAAATATAAATAATTAACTTAATAATTAAGAAATATTATTTTTTCCTTTGTCTAAAAAACAAGGAAGAGGTAATTTGATCCTATCTCTGAACATATGAAATACATCATTCAACATCGGATCTTTTTTTTAATAGATTAAATATTTTGCAAAAGTTTGATTTAGCGTATGTTGACGGTTCCCATTTGAGTGAACATGTTTATCGAGACGCAATAAACGTAGACAAGCATTTGAATAATGGTGGATTTATAATTTTTGATGACTTTTTTTGGTTTTGGTATGATGAACGAAATGATAATCCCTTTTTTGGGATTACAAAATTTTTACATGAGAATAAAAAAAAATATAAAATAGTTTATCTTGGGGATCAACTGATTCTCAGAAAACAAGTATGAAATTTCGTATTTTGAATAAGTTATAATAACACTAGATTTATTGTTACCCTTATCAGAAAAAAAGAGGAGTTTGCACTTCGATTCTTTTTATGGCAACATATGGTAACTTACAATTTTAAATAACTATGGAAAAGCCAACATACGCATATTACAAACATAAATACTACAGGTATTTATTAAGAATAAAAGGAACTAAATTTCAAAGACATTTCAATTTTTACTCTTTTATAGATAAAAAAAGTGCAAGAATAAAACATATTGATAACAAGTATTATTTAATAAGTGAAAATATCGATTGGCGTTTTACATCTGAGGGAACAGGAGTGTATGCATATTTATTTGGTCTAGAACAAAGAACAAATTATATAAAAGATTGCTATATGATTGATAACTTTAAAATTCATGAAGGAGATGTGGTAATTGACTGCGGGGCTGCACAAGGCCTTTTCTATCTTGCAGTTAAAAGCTTTAATCCTGAATATTATGGGTTTGAACCGTCACCTATGCAATTTGATGATCTTAGGTATAATCTGACCGGAGAAAAAAATATATACAACAAAGCTCTGTGGAAAAGTACAGGAGACACCCTAGAGTTGTTTGTCAATGATTGGAACAATGACAGCTCTGCAATTAAACCTGACAAAGTTGATGAAATCATAAAAGTTGAAACAATATCGCTTGATGATCTTATTGACACTATAGGTAAAAATATAAAACTAATTAAAATAGAAGCTGAAGGCGCTGAGCCAGAAGTTTTACAAGGGCTTGAAAGAAACATCTCAAAAGTAAGTTATATAACTATAGATGCTGGGTTTGAAAGAAACGGTAAATCGACAATATCTGAATGTATTCACTATTTATTATCAAGAAATTTTGAATTAATTGATTTTTATCAAGATAGAGTAGGACTTCTTTTTAAGAATAGAAACATAACTTAATGAATTCTTCTTATTAGTAAAAATTAGTTTATAGTATTTGAAAAATTATAAAGAAGATCAAAGATTGAACGAATATCTAAAATAATTTTGCTACTTTTTCTTTATAATTTTTATCAACTAGCTCAAATGTATTATATTCTGTAAAATACATAGAGTGAAAGTATTGCTAATCAATTCTGATGAAGGACCAGATTATCTTGCAGATTTAGTCAATTATTTTTTTTTAACACAAAATTTTGATGTTTACACAAACCATACACTTCATTACCTTTTTGATGATTTTCAAAATCCAGAAAATTTATATGGAAAAGGTTTTACTTTGTATGCAAAACTTGACTACAAACTTAAAGAAAAGATCACTGAAATTAATACTCCTGCTTTTAAAGGTGACTTTAACAATTTTGATAAAATAATTTTTACATCAATATTCAGAAAATATAAGAATATTCCTTTAAGAGAAGATTTCTTTAATTTAATAAATAAAGAAATTAAATCTAAAGAAATAATTGTACTTGATGGTGAAGACATTCAAAAAATAGACGAGGTAATCGCAAATAAAACAAATTACTTCAAAAGAGAACTTTCATCTCAATACGGTAATCTGGCCAAACCTATATCGTTTACATATCCAAAACTAGAATTACCAAATCAAGTTAAATTACTGAGTGAGAAAACGCAACTTTTAGCGCCAATGGATCCAAGATACCTCAATAGTTATATATTTAATGAATTAGATTATTTAGAACAGTATTCAAGATCAATATTTGGAACAACAACAAAAAAGAGTGGATGGGATTGTATGAGACATTATGAAATTCTCAGTAGAGGTACACTTCTATATTTTCCAGGAGTTGAAGAGAAACCAGGTCTTACTATGAATAATTTCCCGACACTATCGCAAATAGAAGTGAATAATCTATTTAAAAGATTAATAACAGGCTATGAGAATATTGACTCTAGTGAGAAAATTAGAATGCAGTACGATACCAAAAACTATTTCTATAGGGGTATTAAAAAAGTTAAGAGCAAATTATCAAAAATGAATCTTATTGAGAATAACATGAAAAATATAGAAGATTTCAGAAAAGAGTATCAATTTTGGTTTCAAGAATGGGGTACTACTGATAGTTATAAAAAGATATTCGATTTATAAAATTTTAATTTTCCACCGTCCTCTTTTTATTTTATTTAACTTTATATTTTTTTCGGTTCATAGAACTTATCAGCTTTTGAAATGATTACCTTTTTGTTCTTAATTTTCCAATAAAAATATGTAGTAAATCCATTTACTTCATCAGGCAATTCGCGATATAAGTTTTTTTCTAAATAAAAATAAAGATTTAAAATACCCTGTTCATTTGTAATACTAATTGGATATTCTTCAACTAAAGCTATAATTTCATCCTTGGTCTTCGGTCCAATAATACTCGTATCGAAGTACATAATTCCAGTCTGGAAGTAGTTTTTTCTTTCGAGATCGTATTTTACTTCCAAACTTTTATAAATTGTATTTGTTGTATCAAATTGAGTACTTAAAGTTCTGTTGTAATTAGGAAAAGCATCAGCTCTTGCCAGTAGGTTATTTTTTACTGGAATTTCTAAAATATGGTTTATATCAGAGTGTATATTCATGTTTATGTCTAAATAGAATATAAATTTCCAAGCCTTTAATTTTTCGTCAAATAAGTGTATCTTATGCCATTGAAACTGTTTTTCAAGATGTCTGTTTAACTCAGAACCTGTATTTAAATTCTTTAGGGTATTGTTGGCACTATTAGTAAATCTTATTTTTCTAAATCTAATAACTTTTATATTATTTTTTTTTCTCAAACTTGTAATTAAAAATGTAGGACAAAGTGGATTTGTAATTACTATGATTTCGCCTGTGTAGTTACCTATTTTTCGAATGTCAGAAAATGTCTTATTAAAATATTTTTTTAGAAATCGAAAATTACTAACAATTACTAACGCCTTATTATGATTTTGATTTTCCACTTTTTTTTATTTTAATTTTAATTATATCTTGTACCTAGCAAATATAATAGAGAAAAAGTAATAACCAACTACCCTAAATAATATTTAATTATTAAATAACGAAAGGATTTTTTAAAGTTGAAACAAATCTCAATTTTAATTTTAGTTTTAGCTGGAGATACTAAAATTTCCAACAGAAACCTTGCCGCACAAGAAAACACATGGATGAAAAAACTTCCAAAGGGTGTAAGAGTAATTAAATATTCAGGCGGAAGAAAATTTTCATTTGACGGTAAACGCTTAGTAGTGGAAGTTAAAGATGATTATAACTCATTAAGCTTAAAAGCTCTTGAGTCATTTAGGTGGATATCTGACAACATTAGTTTTGACTACATTTTTAGAACAAATACTAGTTCTTATGTTGATGCCAGTCAATTAGTTAACTTTTGTAAAGAAAATAAAGATGAATACCTTTACAGAGGAAGAAGAATTCAAAATACGTTTAACGGATCAGTAATTGAATGGGCTTCAGGTGCTGAAATACTTATGTCTAAGCAAACGTTCAAGATACTAATGGAAAATAGTGCAGGTTGGAATACAAATTTAGTCGATGATGTATCAATAGGTAAGATTTTACAGGAAAAAAAAATTACACTTCAGAGTTCAGGCTCACTTTTATTTGATAAAAGTTTTTTCAAAATCAGAGATTTTAACCATGAATATCATTTTAGGTGTAGGGTAGATTCTCCATATTATTACCCAAGATTTATTGAGAAATATTTAATTAACTACATTCATAAAAATTTGCACAATAAGAACATATCATTTTTAAGAAGAGTATTTTATAAAACTATATTTTCTGCAAGTACAATATTTGCTTTCAAAAAACATCGGGAATATTTTCTTCATTATTTTTGGAAGTTGTTAAAAAAAATTCTTATTAGCTAATTTAAAAACTAACAACTAATTTACATATTCATGCTTTTTACAAGGCTTGATAATTTTTTATTAAACTGATCATATGTCCCATATGATTGAAACCAGTTGTAAGAATTGTTAATAATTTTTTTTGAGTTCGTATCTTGATTTTCTATCAAGGTTTTCATCATATTCGCTGTACTCTCTACAAGAGGAGTGTTGATGTAGTGTGCATTATTTTTCATATTGTAAAAATCAACACATAAAGATTCAAATGTTAGTATTGGAATTTTCATTGCAGCAGCCTCAAGTACTTTTGATGGAATAACGATATTATTTTTTTCAGAATCTGACAAAGCACCAATAGCAAATTTTGCTCTGGATAATATGCTATAAAAGTATTCAAATTTATTTTCTTTTGAAAAAATTGTTTTGTCAAAAGTTATATTTTTTAAATTTAATTCTTTCGACAATTCTTTGATATAGCCGTATTCCTGCCCATCTCCAAGGAGATATATACTATATTTATCATTGTTTGCTGAGGCAGCTTTTAACAAAATTTCAAGACCATGAAGATTGATAAAAGTTCCCCAATAAATAAAGTCAATATTTTTAGTACTGGTTTGTGGAATTAACTTTGAATTAAATACTTCTTCATTTGTAGGAGTTAAAAGGGTTACTATTTTTAAATTTTGATTGAAAAACTCCAATATATGATTTTTAATAGGATCAGTTTCTACTATTAATGTCTCAGGTATTTTAACAAAAATCTTTTCTAAGTGAAATATACAACTTTTACTAATTCTAGAAATAAATATTTTACGATCAGTAATGATTGTCTGATAAAAGGATATAAAGTAATCATACATAATCTTATTTCTATGTTCTCTAGCGAACAGTATCAGAAAGATTACATCTATTATTCCTGGAAACAAAACTATGATTTTTTCAATTTCTTGAATTTTTCTCAATTTATAAATAAGCTTTATGTTTGCTTTGATTTTTAATATTAAGACTAAAGGAATGTTGAAAAATTTACTGTTTGAGGATATCTTATTAAATGAGACTTCAACTGGTATATTCAAAATCATACTATTTTCAAATTTATTAAAATAATTCTGAAATGCAAGATTTCTTCTTGTCTCCAAATTTTCTGTAGAGTATAGAATTAACATATGATTGATACTACTCCACTAACATAAAAAAATTTGATTTCAAGGCATACAATTAATCAATCAACTAATTTTTAATATAAATAATTGTTAAAGACTTTTTTAACTTGTTTTTTAGAGTTAATCTTAAAAGCATGGATTATGTGCTTTTTAATAACCAATACAATAAGGAAAATTTAAATTTAATAGTTAACAGAATTAATGAAGTTGAAGTTAACTCAAATATTTATTTAATTTCTGATGAAAAGTGGGCTAACCAAAATGTTAAATTTATCAATACACAAAAATTGGTAATAAAAAAACTTCCTGATTCGCTTGATGGTATAGTCATACCAAAAATACTAATTCTCAATGAATTAGTAAAAAACGGTATTATAGAAAATTTTATACACATTACATCAGACACAGTTATACTTAAAAAGTTTTCTGAAATCGAAAATATCATTTCTCAAAATAAAATAAATATCATGAATATTAATTCATACAAACTTTCTTACGGGTATTCTTATTTTGATAATATAACTTACCTAGATGAGATTAGTGATTTATTTATTGAACATGCCTCAGAATCGGGCAACTACTTTGGAAACCTAAATAAACATGAAACCGAATTGTCTATATTAAAACAAATTCAAAAAATAAAAAAAGATTATTTTAATTTACTACCGGCCCTTCCTCTAGAGAGCAGTGTAGCTTTTGATCCTTTGGGGTATGGTAGGTATTTACTGGGAAGTAACTTTTTTAAAAATAAAATCTTTCCTGGTAATTATAGATTTATCGACGAAGATATAGGTGCTGAACTTTCTTCAGGCAGGCTCAAATTAAAAATAAACAATAATAAAATTAGTTCAAAGTGGAATGATAAAAACTTCACCCTCTTGTCAGTAAGAAGTTTTTGGAATCATAAGCTTATGAAATTGCTTTTAAAGTAATTATCTTTTTTTATTTATCAAATCACTCCAATAATCCCCTGTGGTAAATTTCTTTCCATCTTCATGACTTATAAAATCCATATATGCAGAATTACTTTGAAAGCCATTTAGCTCATTCCAGTTATCAAGTAATAATATTGGGACCCCAGACATTTTTAAATTAATCGAAAATGTATTTTTTAATGTTATGGGTATTGATCCTACTAAAAGTGACTCCCAGATTCTATATGAATCCTGACCACTTCCTCTGGGGCATAGAGTAAATTTATATTTTGAAAGTTCATTAAAGTAATCTGTAATATTAAGCTGCTCATAGTGATTTATAAAATTAATTTCTTGAATCGTATTATTTAACTCAACCCGTTCGGGGTGAGTGTTAGTACTAAAGCAGCTAAAAATTTTTGGCAATTTATCTGATTTATTATTATTTCTATAAAATTCACCAAGTATTTGATAGTAATCATTATTTAAGTATCTTTTATTTTTGAATCCTACGGGTAGGTATGACAATTTCTTTGAATTAGTAATACTTAAATTCTTTGCAAAACAATGAATTATTTTGCTATCTAAGAAATTCTCTATATTTTCATTTATATTCAAAACAGAATTATGAATAATTAATACATAGGATGCATTAATTTTTGTATGATAATTGATAAAGTAATTTTCATAGTATTCACCTTTTAAAAAAACTAAATCACCGTCGGAAATATGAGTTGGATCTAAAGTCTTAGATTCATCAAAAATATGATTAGAAATCTTCCTAAAATAATCACCGGAAATTAGAGGGTAACTTGACGGTCTGTAAATAGACGGAAAGTGATTAAGGGTAATATCATTGAAAGCATTTTTTAAATAGCTCTTAGGACTAAGATTTTTAGGAATATATCTCATATGGTTAAGTTATTATATTTTAACATTAACACTTGAGGATATCTTTTAGTTTAATTTTGATAATTTCGATGAACTGAAAATAATTAAATTATTGTAATAATAAAAATCCAGAAAACCATAAATTAGTTAGAAATAAAGAATTTAGCAAAAAAATTTCTTTCTAACGTATTTAAGTTTATTGACAGGTAAAATTTACTGATTCTTTCTCCAATACCTCATAAAAAAGTCAAATATATTTAGAATTATACTAATTTGAAAAAAAATAAAACTATATTAATTACAGGTAGTACTGGCTATATCGGAAAAAACCTCACTTCTTTTTTAAAAGAAAAAAATTCTGATCTGAATATTGTCACAACGGTAAGAACAGAAAACTCAAAAAATGTATTTCTTGATTCTAGTAAAAATATATTTCCAATAGAAAATTTTAATGATCAGGAAATTATTCTTGTACATCTAGCAACATATTTTTCTAAAAATCCTGCGGATAAAGAGTTAATATATTTATCAAATGAAACTTTTGGTAAAAATCTTTTATTTGAACTTGGAAATTATAATTTAACAGGTGTCATATACACTAATACAATGTATTCCTTTTATCCAAGCGTTGATGTTAGGAATCTTGATTATACAAAATCAAAGAATAACTTTTCTAAGTTCTTATTAGAGCTAACTGCTAATAAGTCTATCCCTTATGAAGAAATATTTTTAGATAATACATTCGGAGCATTGGATACAAGACCAAAAATTATTCCAAATATAATAAAAGCAATCATCTCTGATAAGCCAAACCCTGTGACTAACAAGGATGCCTTTATTAATTTAGTATTTATCAGTGATGTAGTTAAACGACTAGATGCTTCATTAGAGAACCCTCAAAACATTTCGACATCATTTTTAAACACCCAAAGTGTGAATATTAACTCTGTGTACAGATTTTTGCTTAAATATAGAAATAATAGAAAACCAGACAATGGATTACTAGAATTTAAAGCAAATTCCTACAAAAACCCTCGACCAGAAAATTATTTGAAAGGCATTAATTTGACGAAATTAACAAATTCCTTAATTGGAGAGCTAAAAAGCTATGAAAGTAAATAACTTTTCATAAAAAGATATAAAATTAGCAGCCTTCTAGAAGTTTTGATGTTTTTTAGAAGTAAGTTTGTGGTACGAAGATTTCCTTATAAGGTAACCTTGTTAATCATCAGACGAAGGCTGTCAAGTGGACTTTCTTTGTAGACATGCTTATTGTGTCTTATAGGGGCAATAAATCTAGTATCAAATTGTTCGACGTCATCGAAAACTTCCCCATTTGATCGAATCCTTGAAAAAGGCAGCCTTATTATGCCCAATTTCAAATTATTCTCTCTAAAGTGAAGTCTTGTAATTCTTTCTGAGTGTAGAGGGAGCACCTCGCTGTATTTTTGCAAGTATGGATATATTTCCAGGTATGTAATGAAATTTTTATAGTTAGCCAAAACAAATCGATCATTGTACCCCCCTAACCAATGGTGGAAATTAGGAAGATATACTTTTTTATCTGTATTTACTTTAGCTATTTGTCCAGAAATTGGGTATTTATACATCACATCTAATCTAGAGTAAATATATTTGTAGTCCGTTATTTTATGTTTTTCCACATAATTTCTAACCAGCTTAGAAAGCTCATATCTTTTATATATAAAATTAAGGTAATTAAGCCGAGTCTCAGGTTTATTCCATGGTGTATGTTCAAAGAACTTTAAATTTTTGTCTACAAATCCAACATTTTTAACTACTTTAATAGTGATATTCTCGAAAATACTAAAATACTCAATTAATTGCTCATAATATTCTTGTTTTTCAGTAACTACGAAAATATGAGCTGGACTCAAATCATTTATAACATTTTTTTTTATATTTTCATATGTGTACTTAATCGATCTACCAGTGCCAGAAAAACAAAGGATTATTTTATTATTCATATTGCCATTTTACATAATAATTAGATATTTAAATTTACTGGAAGCTTAATTTAGAGTCACACTTTTTTATATTTCGAATAACATATAGATTATGACTAATTTTTGAATAGCAATTTGAAACATGAACATATCTATAAGCGAGAAAAGAGCAATTATTATTAAAAACTATATTAAAAAAAAGAGAAGTTTAATTTATATAGTTTCCCCGATTCCTTTACTAGCGAACCTTTTTTACAACATTCACCTGAACCAATTCACCTTCTCGCTACAAAACTCTTCTTCTTTTCTTGAACTAATAAATATTTCTCTTGCCTTTTTATTTTTTATTTTTTATTTACTGCTGGGCAAAGTTGCACAAAGTCTTTTTAATACAAAATACTTAACAACAGCTGTAGTCTTATTTTGGATTTTAATATTTGGACTCGATAATATATTTCTATTTTTTACAAAAAATATTAAATTTCAGGAATTTTTAACAGGATTTTTGATTGTAGGAATGATCTTACTATATTATAAAAAATCTAATTTCAAGAGCTTGTCATCTTTAATTGTCTATAACTTCTTTGTGCAGTCAGTGGTGGCTTTTTTACAAACTTTAAAAATAGATTTATTTTTGGATATAAATCAAGTATACACTTCAGATGAATCTGGACTTTGGTATCCTACGACAGAAATAATTTATAATCAAAATTATTTCGAGGCATTAGCCAATAGCCCATATCCTGGCTATGGCTTGTTTACAAGCTATGTAAACTCAGTCAATACATTTTTTTTTGCTAGTAGTTTGAGTGAATTTAAATTTTTACCAGGAATAAGCTACTTAATCATTTTTCTATTTTTTTATTTTATTTATGAGATATCAATTCATAAAAAGACTTTTTTAATTTACGCAACTATTTATCTGTGTGTCATATTAACTAGTCATTGGTTTACATATGTATTTTTTGGGTCATTATTGAGTGAAGTCGTTGCTGCTTTCAGTTTTGGAATACTTTTTACAGAGATTGCGACTGAAAGAAAAAAATATAATAAAAATAAAATACTATTTTTTATGATTATGTTTGGCTTTCTCTACTTTACAAGACAATTTATTTCTATTGTTGTATTAATTTATCCATTGTATCTTACAGTATCGGAGAAAAATACTAACTATTTGATTGCCTTAGTTCCTTTTTTAATAAAATTATTGCAATCTAGGTTTATAACAAACAATATTGTTGATCCTTACATAACTGAGGAGAATTTTAGAAATATTTATTTTAACTTTGAAAACATATGGAAGACAATAGTACAGTTTGCTCTTGATAGACCAATTAGCTATACAATATTGTTATTTTTTCTACTCACCATTTTTTCCTTAAAGCATATTCATGTTTACAAAGATTTTTATCTGATTCTTTCTTTAAATACCTTACTTGTTTTTTTATTAGTTGTTTTTATATGGAATAAAACTGATGTTCAATCAACATACAGATATTTAATGGCCACTTTTTATTTAATGCTGTATCCATTTTGCTCAATTATGGATAGAAATTTTGAAATTGATGCATAAATTATACTTTTATACCCAAACGGCAAAATAATTAGGTGGTACGATACCAACATGGATAATATCAAGCAAGTCGTTATTCTAGCTGGGGGTAAAGGCACAAGAATGCGAGAGATGACTGAAGATCTTCCAAAACCGATGGTGCCTATTGGTGGCATACCTGTCCTAGATCATTTAATTCAAGTTTTTGAACTACAAGGTAATTTCCAGTTCATTATTTGCACTGGATATTTAGGTAATAAAATTGAAGACCACTATAAGGGTGTAGAAAATGTTAAAGTTGTTTTTACCGGAAATGAAACAGAAACAGGCGGAAGGTTATTTCAAGTAAGGGACCTTTTAGACGAAAATTTTTTATTTACATATGGAGATGGTTTGGCAAATGTAAATGTGCCAAAATTAATTGATTTTCATCTTAAACACAACAAAGTAGGCACTATAACAGTAACTAATCCCATTTCAAGATTTGGTTTAGTTGAGTTTGGAAATGATAATTTAGTTAATAGTTTTGTTGAAAAGCCCAAATTACCTGGATTTATAAATATAGGATATATGGCATTTAATAAAAAAATTATTGGTTATTTATCTAAAAATGCAGTTTTCGAATCACAACCTCTAGTTAATCTATCTAGAGATTCAGAACTTTATGTCAATATACACAATGGATATTTTGAACCAATGGACACCTACAGAGAGTATTTGCAAATGAATAAGTACTGGGAATCAGGTAAACCTCCTTGGCTAGAGTTAGCTTCAAATGATTAATCAAAATAGATTAATAGAATATCTTCTCGTGAGCACAATATATTGTTAATTATGAAAAATCTATTAAAAAAAATCTTGAACTATGCTTCTTACGCATTTTTTGTATATGTTTTAATTGAATTATACAAATCAGACTTAGATGGTTTAGAGAAAGCTGTTTCATTTGAGGCGGTATATTTTTTTTATGGCTTAATTTTTCTAGTCGCTCAGAATCTACTAACTGGGTTAACCTGGTCCATCTATGTCAAAAAAGAGTACAGTATAGATTTCAATACCGCATTTGTAGAGTGGCTAAACTCCTATAAAGCAAAGTATGTACCCGGAAAAATAACCAGTCCAATAATAAGAATTAAACATGAACTATTTAATAAGCTAAGAAAAGATTTATACTTTACTATTTTTATTGAACAAGTTTATCTCGTTGGTTGCAATTTTTTTATTGGTGGGTATTTGTTTCTAAATAATACTTATAATTTTACAACTCATATATTTATCTTTTTATTAGGTAATTTAGTTTTGTACTTTTTCAGAAATTTAAAAATTAAATCTTTTAGTTTTATTTATTTTAAATATATTAGCCTTATTCAATTTTCAGGTCTATTTAACTTGATTGGTCTATATAATATTGCAAAAATGTTTGGCTCGATTAATGCATTTGAAATTGCTCTTCTTTATCAATTTGTACACTCAATTAGCGTTGTAATCTCGATTGTTCCCGCAGGAATTGGGATAAGAGAGGTTGGAATAATCGAGTTAAGCAAAACGATTGGGATAAAAACATTTTCAATCGAACTAATTGCAGTTGTATATCGTTTGGTTTCTGTATTTTGTGATTTGGTTGTTATTACTTTATCTATATTTGTTAATATAATCAAAAAGTTTAATAAAAATCAATAGTACATTTTTTAAAAATTTCTAATCATTATTGTGATATTCTTTTCTTAGAAAAAGTTAATCTATTATTTTGTAAGATTGCACTGGTAATTTTCAAAAACTTCATTAATAATTTCTTTGTAGTTGCTAAAAGGTCTCGGCATGTGAAAATCAGTAAATATAGTTTTATTTTCACGCATTAAATCAAGATGAAAATCTAATTTAGTTCTATTCAGCCTGTTGAAACCTAAAGTTTCATCATCTAGTGACGTAACTCTTCCTGGGTACTTTTTTTTAAATTTATCTACATGTTTTCTGAGTTTAATTTGATCTGTATACCAAGCCTTACCCCTTATCGAGTACTTTGAGGTGTACCATTTATTAAGCATTTTATGTATTTCCTCTTCAGATTCAATATTGAAAATTTCCTGCCAGGTTGAACTATTTGCGGCATTCCACATCATAGATATCATATTTTTTGGAACACCTGCATCTGGTCTATAGATAATAAATGAATCACTAGAGCAAGATTCAATTGAGTTTAAAAAATAATTTCTCGAAAGAGGTAGGGAATCAATATCTGAAACAATACAATTCGAATCTTGCAGTAAGCTTGGATACAAAATCCTAATATTTTGAGCGACAAAAGCAGAATTTAAATTTTTAGAATCAAAATACACAACATTCCCAGTAAGCTTTTGGTGTGTTTTACCTGTGTAAATTAAAACTGGATCAACACCCATTAATTTCCATGCTTTTTCGACAATGGGCCAGAACTCTAAATAATCAGGATTGTCATTGCTTGCTAATATAACTGTTTCAAGTTTCATAATTATAATTTTGATTATCTATTCTTTGTAAGATTTTAACAATACTTAAAGGATATTCATTCACTTCAATAAATTTTAAATATTTTATTTAAAATGATATATATTTTTACATTAAATTCATAGAATGAACAAATGAGAGCGGTTGTAGAAATTAAAGGCGGATTTGGTAATCAAATATTTCAATTGGCTTTTGCAAATCATCTAAAACAAGCAGGATATAAGGTAAGTTTGAATATTCAAAAATATGAAATTGAAGAATCTCCTATAAATTATAAATTTTTTGGATTTGATACGTCAAAAACATATCTATGGAATATAAGTAAGTTTTTATATAAAATTCAAGAAAGTAATAGTTTTAACTTCTTCTCAAAGATATTTATTGATAAGATTTTTATAAAGTATTATAAGTTATCACAATTAGATAAACTACAAAAAAAATACATTAATCATTTTGATGGATATTGGCAAGACGTAAAAATTCTTGAATCTCAAAAAACATATATATTGGAATCTTTAGGTAAGATTGAAAACATAACTCCCACTTTAAAATCTAGTCCAAAAACAGGATGTACTTTAGTTCATGTAAGAAGGGGAGATTACTTAGTTATAGATGAAAGCCTAGGGATTAATTATTATGAAAAAGCTCTTAAATTAGCTCAAGGAAATATTGAAAATTTTCATTATGAAATTTTTACAGATGATATTGAGTGGGTAAAAAGTCAAAAAATTTTTCACGAAGCAAAAGAGATTCATGGACCTTCTAATAATCTGAAACAACTTCATAAAGAGATATCAAAGATGCTAAATTTTGAAAACTACATAACAGCCAACAGTTCTCTATCTTTGGCACTTGCAACACTATCAGAAAAACAATCTTCCTTGATCATCATTCCAACTCCTTGGACGAGAAATTCTGAATTTAATCCTGTTAATTTAAAAACTAGTTGGTTGAGGGTAGAAAGTGATTAAAAATATGTTATATATAAACATTTTTACGATCTTATTTAAAAATTCATCATAATTTAACTATTAGATTTATAATGTAGGGAACTATATTTATTTATTAAAAAAAGGTAAATCTTTAACAAGCATATGAAAGTATTTGTAACAGGAATAGCAGGTTTTTTAGGAAGCCACATAGCTGATAAATTGATTGATGAGGGACATGAAGTTTCTGGATGTGACAATCTTATTGGTGGGTATTTAGAAAATGTTCCTACAGATGCTGACTTCCATCAAGTTGATGCAATTTATTTAAATCAAATGAAAAAAATGACAAAAAATATGGATCTCATAGTCCATACAGCATGTACAGCATATGAAGGTCTAAGTGTTTTCTCACCATACCTAGTTGGCCAAAATACATACCAAATTTCCATGTCAGTATTTACTGCAGCTGCAGATAATAAAATTCCTAAAGTCTTAAATTGCTCAAGTATGGCTAGATATGGAGAACAGGAAGTAGTTCCATTTACTGAAAATCTGACTCCGACCCCCCAAGATCCATACGGTATAGCAAAACTAGCATCCGAGCAAACCCTTGATGTGATGAGCAAGGTTCATGGTTTTGAGTATGTAAATCTAGTTCCTCATAATATTATTGGACCAAGGCAAAAATATGACGATCCATATAGGAACGTAGTCTCTATCATGATCAATAGAATTTTAAATGGGAAGGCCCCAATTATTTATGGAGATGGATCACAAGAAAGGTGTTTTTCAGATATAAACGATGTTGTTGATCCAATAATTAGATCAATAAGCACACCTTCTGCTGTGGGTCAAACCATAAATATAGGACCAGATGAAGATGTAATTTCAATTAAAGATTTGGCACAAAAAATACTTAAAGTTTTAAATTCAGATTTGGAACCTATTTATGTTGACCCACGACCTCAAGAAGTCAAGCTTGCTCATTGTTCAGCCGAAAAAGCAAGAAGACTCCTAGGGTATAATACTTCCGTCAAATTAGATAGTTCAATAGAAAAAATTGCAAATTGGATAATAGAGGTTGGACCAAAAGATTTTAGATATCACTTAGATATAGAAATCCTTAATGAAAAAACTCCACAAACTTGGACAAAGAAACTTTTCTAATTTGTGGAAACCTCCATTGATAAAAACAAAATATTAATTCTTGTTCTTTGTTCTAGAAACTATCTATCTAAAATTTCATCACGAGCACAGCAATCTATATGGAGACCTTATATTTCAAAGTTAAATATTGTTCATTTTGTTGGAGACGAAAACCCGACTTCAAGGGAAGTAAACTATATCAGTGAAAATTCTAAAAAATATTTAGTAGTCAATACCAATGATAACTATGCAAACCTTGCAAAGAAAACTTTACTTGCCTTTGAAAAAATTTATGAAGACTATGAATTCGATTATATATTTAGAACTAATACAAGTTCGTATATAAATATAGAAAAATTTGAAAAATACATAAAGAGTAATCCAGAAAAATTAGACTATTCAGGAGTAACCCTCAAGGCTGTTGAAGGTGACAATATTGCTTCAGGAGCAGGAATATTTTTAAGTAGAAGCAACATTAAAAGATTAATTGATAGTAAAACTCAATATGACTTTACACTTCCTGATGACGTAGCTATAGCTAGAACGTTAAGAAGTTTTAAGATTTATCCTCAAAACATAAATAGAAAAGATTTAAAAGATGTACCGACACCAGCTAGTGTCTACAATAGCAAGGAATTTCATTATCGCTGTAGACTAGATCCTCAATATCATAGAATTTTGGAACCAAAACTGATGAAGTACCTTCAACGCGCAAGTAGCACCAAGGGCATGGGAGTCTACCTGAACTATCTTTTATTAAAATCTATTTTTTTACTATCAAATAAAATAATTATTAAAAAGTTAATTCAAAAGTACTATTCTTTTAATTTTTATGGAGAACTTCAAATAGGTAATAAATTTCTCTACAACAAGAACAGGAATATAATTTAATTAAGATATTTAAACAAGCACAGAGGTTAGTCTCTACTTAAACAAAAGTTTTAAAATAGTATTTATTAAATAATAAAAAGGATATTTTAACTTCAAGAATTTTAATTTGACAACAATATTTATATATTTCTTTAAAGTTGATTTATCTTTATTGAAAATTAAATGGTATTTTCCAAGACCTATTTTTTTATAAACATCTTGGTAGAAAACAGAAACAGGATTTACAACACCTTCGACATACCAAGGTTTAGTTTTTCCAAGATAATGAAGGAAGTAAACCTCTTCTTGTATTTCTCGCATTAGCTCAGTATCTGCAGTTGTGGCCTGAAAGTTTAATTCCATCTTTATTTTCGTGTAGTTGTTATCAAAATAGATATTCATAACTTCTTGATCATAATCTTGTATTATGTCAAACCGCTCTGAAATTAAGTTAAGAAGCTTTTCTTGAATGTCGTTATCTAACCATTTTTGATAATTAATAAATAAAACTCCAGCATTAAAATAATCATCACCAATCAATCCAAGCTTTTCAAAAATTAGATTATTTTTTTCTCTTTTTAATTCAGTTTTGGCTGCTAGCAAAGTATTTTCTTTATACATATTGTGAAACACATTTGAGATTGCAGGATATGGATCATTTATACAGATAATATCTGCATCCAGATAAACTAGGTTTTCTATTTTAGAAGACAAATATTCACTAACAAATAACCTGTAATAGGTAGCTTCTGATATGTGGGATTTTATTGGAGGAAGCTCAATATTACCAGCATCAAACTCATAAACTGTTAATGATTCCAATTTTGGATTTTCAATCAAGATTTTAGTATAAGGCTCGATTGTTTCGACTTTATTATGAATTATATGAATTGATGGCCTAATAGAAATTTCTTCTAGCAGGGAGAAAATAGAGGTAAATGCTTGCTTATTAAAATTCTCATCAAAACAATATAGGAAATCTAGCTTCATTTTTGTCTATAGGTCCAAAAGTTAATTTTAAAATAATTCATTGCATTTTATCCATTAACCAAACAATACGTATTCTTTAAAAATTTATACACTTAATTATAAAAACTTTCCAAGTATGAATATAATCTTTTAACCCTTATATTTATGGCAAATATCAACTTAGCTAATTTCGACTTATTTTCAAAATAAATTTTTGGATAAACTATTTTTTGAGTTTTTGGAGTATTTTTGTATAACAAATCTGCTTCAACAATATTATCAATTCTTTTTATTAGATTAAAGTCGTTAAGAGTAATTAATTTTGAATTCTTTATGTTTGAAATATTTTTTTCATAATTGTTACTTCTTATGCAGCTTAAAATATTTTCTATTGAACCATTGAAATCATTTAAATTTATACTTTTAAAGCTTTTACTATCAAAATATTCTCCCGCATTTGGGGCACCAGCATAAATAGGATAAGAGCCACCTAAAAATGCATCATAAAATTTTTCCGAAATAAAGTTGTTATTGATTTGGTTTTCTAAAACTAAATGATATTTGTAGTTTGCAATACCATCAATCTTAGTTTCTGTTTTCTTATCTGCTCCATACCAGTGCAAGTCATC
>CERI01117356.1_pt1 | contig 24271 bp, 27 predicted proteins | sample 350261 | NCBI WGS metagenome assembly CERI01 (sample SAMEA2620979, study PRJEB7988) | marine metagenome | isolation source: saline water (ENVO:00002010), including
TTCTATGTTAGAAAACGTTGCAGTTAATGATTTAGCTCAATCTATCAACAAGAGATTAATTGACAGAATATTTACTCTTTCTGATACTCACGCTACAGAAGTAAATGCTGTTGAAGGAGCAAATTGTACTAAATTAGACTTAGGTGCTGGAGTTGGAGGATTCGAAAATGTTTCTACATTACAAAGAAGACTTGTTACTAAGATTCTTGAATTAGCTAACTTAATTTACCATAGAGGTAGATTCGGAGCTGGTACTTTCATGATTACTAACGGTAGAATCGCATCTGCACTTGCTGATGTTGCAGGTTACTCAATTGCACAAGTTCCAACGGACATGAGCGGAGTAGCTGGTAACTTATACCCAGCTGGTAAAGTTTACGGTGTACAGGTTTATGTTGACCCTAACTTATCTTGGGGAGATACTAGAATCAGTATAGGAAGAAAAGGAGCTGATGAAGAGCCAGGAGTTAAATTTATGCCGTACATTATGGCTGAATCACTTCAGACTATTTCTGAAGGAACTTTCTCTCCGAAAATCGGAATGAAATCTAGATATGCTATTACTGAAGCAGGATGGCATCCAGAAACTCAATACGTTAGTATGAATGTTACTGGAGATATTTCAGTTCTTACTGGAGGTTTTGCACCAACTGTAACTGGATCATAAGATTAGTAATCTTTATATTATTAAGAAAGGATACCCAATGGGTATCCTTTTTTTGGTTAAAGGTATTAATTATATTCTTTTTTAATTGCTTTTTTCAATTCGTTTAAATCGTCTTTATACATATCTGAAGGCTTCAATCCCTTAGTGATTTTAAGTTCATCTTTTTTATTTCCTTCCTGTTCCAATAGTTCTTTATACTTCTCCTGTGTAAGTGAATGTATAGGCATAGAAAGTAAATAACTATATGATCCATCAACCTCATCAAAGTCTGCTGTTTCTAATGCTAGGATAATAACAGATCTTTTTACATTATTAATCTTTAATTTATTATCAATAATCATTTTAATGAATCTAGCTTTATTAGATAGCATAACTAATTCACGTTCTATCTTATTAATTAAGAAGCGTTTCCTTTTATCATAGAATGTTAATCTAAATTTTACGAAATACTTAATTATTTCAGTAGAATTATTAAATTCTTTAAGTTTTCCATACTCATCTAATACAGTAAAGTTTTCAGTCTCCCTCTTTTCCATTTTTAGGAATTTTGAAAGCCTTCCTTTCTTTTGTAATTCATCAAGTCCTGTTCTAGTGAATTTAACAGTGTAGTTAATATCACCTTTACAATTATTATCATAACTTGCGATCTTTCTATCAACTTCATACTTGTCTAAATAAGAATCAAATCCAGAATAGGTTAATCCAGGAGGAAGCTCAGATACGTGAACTGTAGTAGTATTCTTAACATTATACGTTCCAAACCAGGTCCATGATCCTTCAGAATCAGGATCTTTAATACATTCTCCATGGAATTCATTTATCCATGGAACAGGTTCTTTAAATACTTTACCATCTAGTTCCTTTAGACAGCAGCTAATTAAATCAAGTGGATTCCTATTTAATATTTTAGTTGCGAACCCTACAGCTATCCCTGAGCTTCCATTTAATAATACAGTAGGAACTATTGGCAAGAAGTAATCGGGTTCAATCTCGTCTCCCTCTTCGTATTTAGGGGCAAGCAATTCAAAATCCTTATATATTAATCTAAAGTTTTTATGTAGCTTAGTTGAAATATATCTAGGAGCACCAGCATCAGGAGATCTTAATGATCCATATTGTCCGATGTCTTCTAGCAGTGGCATTGAGTTTTTAAATTTCTGAGCCATTCCAGTAATAGCGCTATCCATTGAGCTATTACCATGATGATAATTAGCTTCTGCTGCAATCTTACCAGTAAGTTGATATACTTTCATGGGTTTAGTTGCGGTATTCCTCCAGTGTTTATTTGAAATATGTACCACTTTACGCTGAGTAGGCTTTAATCCATCTATCACTGACGGGAGAGCTCTATCTTCGATTACGTACATTGCATATTCTCGATAATCAACGTCTAAGTATTTTCCTATTGTTACGTTATTCATAATTTTTTTTTAAATCCAACCTCTTTTTCTAACTCCTTCTAATAAATTTTTAAGTGTACTAAAATCACTATCGGATATTTCTACATCTTCACATTTATTTTTACCACTTAGTATAGCTTTCAAATAATCTGAGTTGTCCCATATTTCTTGTTTGTCTGTATCAGGTAAATATGTTACTGATTGCGTTCCTTCCCAAATTTTATTTTCTTCATTCAGTAAAACACAAAATTCAAATTTGCCATCATCACTACAAGCTCCATAGTAGAACGTATTCGTAATTGTTTCTTCTACCTCTTTTGAGGTTTCGTTTGCCGGTGTGAGGTTATATAGAACCCCGTCTATTTCAATTGTTTTCATAGCTTTTAATTATAATACCACTAATTATTATAGATTTACTTTATATTATGTTCTATGATATAGGCATCGTTTGCTATATCCCATGACGATGATTCCTTTGGAGATAATTCATGATCTTTACAATAGTTTATCATCCATTCCCATCTAGCTTCTTCAGTAAGATCAGGAGTAGATTCAATAGGAGAATCTTCAGCATTTTCTTTTGGAATTATATCTTCTACTTTATCGTTCTTATATGTGTTACATGTGCACATGCTAATTGGACTATTAGTCAGATACACAGGACAATTATATGCATGATGAGTTAAGTTAGTTATCATATTACTAGTTTAATAATCTTTCTTTTCTAGGTTGAGAGTCTTTTCCGAACCATGCTTCTAATTCGTTTTTAGATTCTTTGTCGTATTTAATTCTAATTAGATTAGGATTTTTAATAATGGCTTCGTATTCATCATCACGTAGGGCAGCTAATCCTTTCTTGTATTCTATATCCCAAGAGTTTATTCTTTTTTCTTCTTTATCCATGAATTTTTCAAATTCAGTTGAAGTATATAAATTAACTATCTTAGATCCTTTTTTAGCTACAACAAGTGGAGTCATTACTTTGTAGATCATTCCTATTTGAAATAATTCTGGCCAGTATTTAGCAAAGAAGTTAATTAGCTGAGCAGCAATCGAGTTACCATCAGGATCCGCATCAGTATAAATATACACCTTTCCATATCTTAATCCCTTAGGTTCTTCCCCAAGCTTTAATCCTAATGATCCCATTAGTCCTTTTACTTCGTCATTTTTAATTACTTCAGAATTACTTTTTTCATGTACGTTTAAAAATTTACCTTTTAATGGGAATGCTCCCATCATTTGAGTATCTCTGAATTTACGAACAGCACTTAATGCTGACTCTCCTTCGTATATTCCAAGAACACATTGTCTCCTATCTCCTTTTTTCTTTGCATCGATTAACTTAGCTACTTTTCCTTTATCTAATGACTTATTAAGTTTTCTAAGCTCTGCTCTTTCCTCTGCTAATGATTTACGTTCAACCCAATCTAAAACTGTTTTAATTATTTCTGAGCTAAATATATCTTTTGCTATTTTATCACTAACTTCATGTAGCGTTTTAAATAGTTTAGTTTCAGTAATTAACTTCTCTTTAGTTTGAGAACTAAATGATGGATTGATAATTGTACAATCAATAAATATAGTTAAATGGTTACGAATATCACTAGGTTTTACCTGGACTTTATGTTTCTTTGCAATCATATCCCTAAGTTTAGATATTAATTGATTAGATATATAGTCTACGTGAGTTCCTCCGTCTTTAGTATGAACTGAGTTTACAAAGCTTATGTTTTTAAATCCTGAAGAAGAACTTGATATTCCAATTTTAAAATCCTTAGATTGTTCGTAAAAATATTCAGAAGGATTATAGAGCTTAATATAGTCTTCGAATGATTTAAATTTAAATTTTTGACTAGTTTTCTTACCATTTTCGATAGTGGTAAATGATATATATAGTCTATTATTACATGCTGCTACATCTACACATCGTTTAAACATAATATCATGTGCGTCTTTATCTATCGTCTTCATTTTAAATCTAGATAGATCTGGAAAATAGCTTATTTTAGTAAATCCTTTAGATTCTTTAGTGATAATAGGTTCTGTTCTATTTGACATATTATCATTAAAAGTTTGCTCAAATCTCTTTTTACCGTCGCATGTTATAATAGAAAACCTTTTACTGAATATATTGGTTAAAGTAGATCCTACGCCATTTGTTCCGGCAACGTCTCTATCTTTAGTATCGTCAAAGTTAGATCCTGCTTTCATATTTGAGAATATCATTTCAGGGATCCACTCCTTGTGTTTTAAATGTTTAATGACAGGTATTCCACCATTATCTAATACAGTGATTTCTGAGGTATCCAGGTTAACTGTTACCTTAATTTCGTTTAATTTCTTATTACGTCGATGTTCATCTACTGAATTTGATAATATTTCATCGAATAGTTTAATAAAACCCGGATTAAAGACTACTTTACGATCAAGAATAGACGTTCCATTGTATATAGAAACTTCTCCTGAGTGAGCAGTAGTAGAACCAACGTACATACCGGGTCTTTGTAATACATGCTCTCTATCGGTTAATTTCTGATAATTGTCTCCTGCGTTTTTTGTCATATTATTTTATTTTTTATATGGTAGTACTTTTATTTTAATTGCATCTTTAACGTATGTTGGCATGTTTTTACTTAGTACCTGATCAAAGCATGAATCTATAATATATGTTTCTGCCCAATCGTCTTCACTTCTTATAGATCTACCATATGCCTGAAGTACGTCTATTAATGCTTTCCAATCATACCATTCAGGTTTAGTTGCTAATCTTCTTTTAATCTTTGTACTTTGTAGATTAGGAAACGGAACTTTAACTATTATTTGAAATCTTGATAAGTTGTCCTTTAAATCTATTCCAGTCATCATTGAAGGAGAAACTAATACTGTTTCAAATTCTGATTCTACATGTTGTACTAATGTTTTTTCTCTGGTTTTAGATTCATGTATCAATAAACGCTTGTTTTTGATAGTTTGGTCAATCCATTTGCTAAAACCATAGTTTCCTGAATGTATTATACCTTTATTATCTTTATTTTTTTCTAATATCTTCTCAATTATAGGAATTGCTCTTTTAAAAGTGGCCTGTTTATCATAATATGACATTTTACCAAACTTAAGATATATAAAAGGTCTATTTTCTGCTTTAAATGGACATGGAAGATCTAAGTAGGTAGATTCTCCTTTTTCTAATCCCATTAGGAAATTAAATATATCTAGATTAAGAATAGTACCTGACATAAAGATAATATGATCGTATTTGTTCCAAAACATTTCTTTTAAGTACTCGTTTCCCCAAATAGGTTCAACTAAAATCCTAGATACTCCGTTTTGATCTAAATCTTTTTCAAAAACCCAATTATTTACGTAATTGTCAGAATCGTTTACAAATCTATTAAGTTTACACATAGTTTTGTCACAATGATCTGCTTTACTTATAGCTTCTGTCTTTTTCTTTTTAGATCTTGCATTTTTAGCATCTGTTTGAAACTCATTGATCTTATTAACTAACTTTGGAATAATCATTTTAGCTACATAGTTAGAAAACTGACGAATATCCATTATTTGATCTAATTCTAGTGCCATACTAGGGTGCCATATGTCTAATGTAGTTAATCCTCTTTCAGATACAGTAGAGCTAATAAAATCACAAAATGCTTCTTCAAATGAATGAGCTTCGTCTACGATTAATAGATTTCCACCTCTATCTGCTAATATATCTGGAGTATATAATGAATATGCAGTCATTAAGTGGTAATTCGTCAAGCTAATTCTTTCTTTTTTAAATCTAGACTGAGCAACTGAATGTGGACATGCAGTACATTTTGTTTTTTTTAGTTTGTTAAGCATTTTAGATTCTCCACATTGCATTAGATTTTTTTTACACCAATAACTATTGCTTCCTTTAAGTGATCCCATAAATGAAAAATCCTTAGTATACTGATCTTGGAGTAATTTAGTGTTAGTTAATATATCAATCTTAGCGTCTCTATTGATCTCATTAACATACCAATCTGATACCATTACGGCAGCATATGATTTACCAGTACCTGTAGGAGCATCAATAGTCATAAACTTATGCTCATCATTAATTGATTTTTTAACAAAATCTAAAATTTCAATTTGTTGAGGACGTGGAGTATGCTTCAGTTCTATATTCTTCATTGATTTATTTTAGTTCAGTTATAATACTATAACGTTTATTATATATAATACTAAAAAGTAGGTAAGTTTGAAGATAAATAATAAAAAATACTATAAGTACATGAAAAATAAAGTAATGAACTACAAAGAATTTATGTCAGTTAGTCAAGGTGTTAATAAAGCATCTAAAGCGAACATCGGAAACAAAGATTCTAAAGGTAAGTCAGGAATAAAGCAAGACTTAGCAAATGATCCAATTACAGGAGCAGGAACTAGTCATTTACAAAAATTTACTAAAAGTTATTTAGCTACAGTTAAAGCTAAAAACATGGTAAAAGGAAAATAATCTATTTATCGTGAGTTTAGCAATAGAAAAGTTTGAAGATTTCTATCTAGTTGAAAAAAAGGGAGACCTTAAAAAATTAGTTGGAAAAGAAGAAGACGAGGAGTTAACTGTTAAAGATGCCAAGAAAATAGGCGTTAAGGTTGCTAATATGGATGGTCTTGAAAAAAAGAAATACGTGGGAATCATGAATTTCTTAGGAGCATCATGTAATATCTATAACACGTTATGGAAAAACTACACTAAAACTAGAGACGCTAAAGATAAGAAGAGTAAAAAGAATAAATAAAATAAAATAATCAAAAATTGACATGGCAGGACTACCACATTGGAGTAATTCCACAGCATCTACAGGGCACTATGAACCTGTATTTTTAAATCAGTTTATAGTTGATATAACGCCTCCAGATACTATTACTCAAAATACAGATATACTAATTCAACAAGTGATATCAGTTAAAGGGCTTCCTGAGTTTTTTACTAAATCTATTGTTACACAGGGTTACAAATTCGCAGATAGAGCATATGCTGGAGCAGTTCCTGAAACTACTCTTTCAAAATTTCAGGTTGAATTTGAAGTCAACTTAGATGAAGAAAACAATATGTATGTTTACAATACATTGAGAGGATGGTCAGACTTAATCTATGATCCTGCGACAGGAAGACAGGGATTAAAGAGAGACTATATTGGACAGGCAAATGTACAAATATTTAATAAAGCAGGAGATGTATTTAGATCATTTAGATTTAGTTCTGTATTTCTTGAAAAACCACTCACACAGATTGATTTAGGATATAGAAACGAAGGTATTTATAAATTAACAGCATCGTTTGTTGCTGATAAAGTAGTAGAAACTAGAGTAGGACAAATAACTGTTTAATAATGGAGATTTTTAACGTAAAAAGAAGAGATATTTACACATTCGATGATTATATGGATCTTAAAAAACCGGGATTCGGTGGACCTGCTAGTGCTAAAAATCTAGTAGACAATAAAGGAAAGATAATTAATAAAGATAGAAAATTAGCTAACTTTCAAAACAGAGTAGAAAGACATGATGCATTTAATCACCCTGTTTGGGATTCTACTTACAAAGCAATGGGAGGAGATTTAGTTCACAAACAGGAAGTGGGAAAAAATCCTTATGATTATCCTGATCCTTACACAAATATGGGAATTCCTACGGTTGATGTCGGTAAAGCATCAACTAATAAGCCTAAATCAGTTGTTAAAAAAACAAATGAAGGTATGTGCCAGGTAGATTTCTATGAATTCGTATTTGAATCAAGCGATGACGAATGTAATGAAGAAGAATGTAATGATGAAGAAGAATCAACTAACGAAAAAGAATCAACTAACGGAAAGTTTTCAAAAAAGTACGACAATCATCCTAAAATAAAAAAAGGACAGAAAAAACTTCCTGATGCTTTACAAAAAGAAATAGTAAATAAGAAAAAGTAAATAAGTAAAAAGACGAGTATATATTTACTGAATAAATCAGCAAAAGATATAAGTTATAATGAAGAAAATATTTGTTAAATCATTTGATCAGTGGGTTAATATGAATGAAGGATTTATTCCTTCTAAATATTCAATAAACTCAAAATTTCCTGAAGAATTAGAAGAGTACTTTGAAGCAGTTAAGGAGTATGTAAACTCGATTCCTAGCCCAATATCAAGATACGATTTTGAAACAATGATAGATAGATTGATACAAAACAAAGACCCCGAAGATATACGTAGGAACGGAGAAAATGGAACCAACTGGAATAAACTTAGAATGATATTCAGTTTTATGCAATGGTTTGATGAACAATCTAGTAAGTTAGCGAGCGTTAAAGATCAAGATAACACACTAAAAGATATAGAAAAGAAACATGATATTAAATCAGACGCTTCTATAAATGATTTAAATATCGATTTAAGTAGAGACCAGTATTTAGACAACTAATTTTCTCTATTATTTAATTAAGCATATTAAACTTAAAGACAATAACCGCCTATATTAATATAATTTAATTACGTTAAGGTTATCTATTAAATCCAAATTTTTTTTATCAAACTCTTTAGGTTCAATAAAGTTAAACTTAAAGAGTATTGGAAAATATTCTTCCTCAATAAAAACCATAGCATTTTTAATTAAAGAAACTGAAATATTAGAATTCAGATATATTATATTTTTATATTTCTTATTCTTAATATTAACAGCTTTATCTAGTAATTTTTTAATTTCATAATTAATTAGGAAAGATTGAACTTTATTAGGCACTATGAATTTAGAATCAAATTTATCTTTAATAATCTTGTTAACATTTAATATATAATCTTCTTTAGTTTTCTTTGAATGAACTGAAGTAAAGCTTCTAAACTCTCTTATAAATGTTACGTTTAATACTCTGTCTTCTTCCATATTAATAATCTAATTTAGTTACTGATATCCCTGATTCCTTAAGTATAATTAATCCAGTAGCATCTCTATACGTATCTCTATAGAAAATTCTTTTAATTCCAGACTGTATTATTAATTTACAACATTCTCTACATGGGGATAAAGTTAAGTATAAAGTAGCTCCTTTAGCGCTTTGTGTAGATTTTGCAAGTTTAGTTAACGCATTTGCTTCTGCATGTAAAACAAACCACTGAGTATTTCCATTTTGATCTTCGCAATCATTAGAGAATCCAGAAGGAGTTCCGTTATATCCATCGGATATAATCATTTGATCTTTAACAATAATCGCGCCAACTTTTTTTCTATTACAACAAGAGTTTTCAGACCATTCTGATGCCATCTTTAAATAAGTAATATGTTTTTTTAATTCCTTATCTTTCATTTTTATTTCTTTTAAAGAAGTCAGTCTTATTTTTTTCTTTTTTATTATCTGTTGAACTTATTCTGTTTAACATGTCTGCTGGGAATAGCAATCTTATTATGATAGTAATAACTATCCATTCAATAGGGTTAATTAATATTTCAGTTAAGTGATCGAGCCAAAATCTATATAACACGTATATAAAAAGTCCTAGTATTGTGCTAATTAAAGCTTCAGATATTAATATTTTCAATATTTTCATATGTAGTTGTATATAAATTGCATTACGTTATTTTTAGAAGTAAGATTATTTAAATCACTAGCTTCATTTTTCATTACTATATCATATGCGTTAACCATGTCAAGAACCTTTCCTGAATTACTTTGAATTATATCAAAATTAACTTTTGGAGAATTTACAGAAATAAATTCTGATTTTAACATGTCAGATGCGATTTCAAAGTTTTTTTCGTATATATGATATGAATCAACACAATGGGTATATATTCCGAGAGTTAACTCCGGGTATGTTTCTTGTAAATGCAGTAACGTTTGCTGCTGAAGTATAGTGAAAAAAGCAATATCGGTTGGCGTTCCAAGAATAGCATCATTGCTTCTCATGCTAACCTTAAAATTAAGTTTATTATTTCTAATGTGAAATATTCCATACATTGTACAAACAAAATCTTTATTTGATGAGTACTGGTGCCTAGGAAGATTAAAATGCATAACTGCTTGTCTAGAATCCTTATCTTTAATTAGAGATTCTAATGCCCATTCATACTGACTTAAATCGTTTTGAACTATGCTTGGGTTAAATAATAGGTTTCCATAAGAAGAGTTTACAGTGTCATCACTGTTTTTAATATGTTGCCAAAAGGATGCGTATTTTGTGATAAAATTAACGTCATCGCTTCTATTAAAGTACCATAATAATTCAGCTGCAATATATTTTAACTGAGAGCTTCTTCTATTATTTGAATAGAATGCTTGCAGTGGATCCTTGATTACTAATGCAATATCAGTAGTTTCTTTACATGCTAAACCTCTTGGTGAAGACTTATATTTAGGTAAAGTCAGTAGATCTGATAAACTATCTCGATAAACATCAGCAAAACTATTTCCTTCGTAAACTTTCATACATATGTTATATTATATAGATTATTATACCTTAAAAATTAAATAAGTTCTAATGTTTTAGTGTTTTGGATTATCTCTAGTTCTGAAAAATGATTTGGCATCGTTACGTTGATACGTTCATCAAAGTACTCTTCAGGAAGAGTCTCATGTGATACTACGAATATAGTCATGTTATATTTATCTGCATATTCTCGTAATATCTCAACTGCCATGTTAACATTTTTCTTATCTAAACCACTAAATATCTCATCTAAGAACATAACATTTAGTTTATTATATTTCATCTTAATTAACTCGATGAATGAAAGGAGAACAATAAGATTCATTTTCTTTCTTTGACCTGTAGATAGGGCCTCAGTAGATACTTCCATTCCTAAATAATAAATTATAGGGTTAAATTCGTTATCGAATTCGAATTGAAATTTAAACTCTAATCTATTTGATATTTCAGTTATTCTGTTATTTAGTGTAGGAATTATCTTATCGATTAATATTTTCTTAACTCCATTATCAGAGAGTGCATCATCTAATACAGAAAATACTTCTGCGTTTTCTATATACTCTTTTGAATCAGAATTTAACGTTTTTAAATCTTCTTTTATACTATCTATAATATTAGTAATAGATCTTTCTTGTTCTGATGTATCTACTACTTCTAGCTTAGCAAGAGATGCATTTAATCCTTTAATAGTAGAATCTAATGAGTAATATTTTGCTTTTGCTTTTTCCTGTTCAATTACTATCTTATCGAGAATACACTGCTTATCTTTCTGTTCTTGCTTAAACTCGATTATCTTTTTAGCTTCACTATCTTTAATATCTTGTATTTTATTCTTAATTTCTAGTGATCCCTTAGTCTTAAGATCACTTAAGCAATGTGGACACTTATTGGCATCGTGTATTTTTAATTTTTTATCACATTCTCCAATAACTGCGTCAGATTTAGCTATTTTTGTTCTGAATTCAGATATAATTTCTCTATCTTCTTTAACTGAAGAAGTGTAAGAAAGGTATTCAGATTTACTTAATTCCATGTCAGCTTTATTTGTTTCAATATCTAACGAAATTTGTTCTTTTTCTTTAGTATTAATATCTTTAACCTTGCTTCTTAGTAATTTTAATTGACCGTTTGAAGTTTCAAACAAACTATCGTTTTTAAGTATATCTCTATTAAGAGCATCGAGCTCTTTCTTGTTTTCTTTGATATCGTTTTTAATTTTCTCTCGTATATCATTAACTACGTCTAATCCAAACATAGGGTCTACGATTTTACGCTTATCTCCTGCAGATAAATTAATAAACGACTTGAAATCATCAAAAGATAAACTAATAGTATTACAGAATATTGAAAAATTAAAATCAAGTAGCTCAGTCTCTATATACGAATCAATTTTGTTTTTATTAGGTAAGTTATTAGGTACTCCGTTTACTGATATTCGATGAAAGTTAGGATCTATTCCTCGCTCTAATATTACTTGATCTCCATTAGTTGTTTCGAAATCTACAAACGTATATGCAGTTTTATTTATCCAGTTCGGTATATCTTTCATCTTTCTAATAGCAGACTTACCGTATGCGGATATAGTCAATGTTTCTTTTATTGATGATTTACCTGCACCGTTTTCTCCTTGTATATGAACAAGCTTAGGTTTATTTGTAAACTTGTACGATTGCAGCTTATTTCCGTATGAAAGTATATTCTTCCATCTAATTTCTTTAAACTTCATATTTATTATTTAGTTGGGAATGTTTTATCAAGATTTATCTTTGGAAATACTAATCCGGTTACACGTTCTATAGTGTTAATATTTGAATTATAGTCTTTATATTTATATTTGATATTACTATTAGGCATTAGATATGATTCAGTAGTAATAGTATCATTTCTAAACATATATATAATTTTAAAATAATGTTTTGGAATACTTACTCTATTCAATCCTATAGTTTCTAAGCTATCTTTAAGTACTCCTCCAGTATATACGTATAAACTATCATAGTCTTTAACTAGCTTTCTTACGTGTATTTCAAGTGACTTCCAGACTCCTCTATTAAATATAGGTTTTTGTGGAGACATGTTAGACATTAAAAAAGTGCTGTTCATTTGATTTTGATTACATGATTCGTCCGCTGAAGATTTTAAATGTCCACGGTCATATCCAGATTTTACATAGTCAGATAATGATGCAGACTTAGTAATAACTCCTGCGTCTTCTTTAAATTTATTTTTACGTTTAGCCTTTACTTTACATTGAATGTCATTTGAGTCTAATTTATAAAATACCCAATTAGCTTGTTCATGTTCTTCGTTGTATGAAAGAGTATATCCATTGCGTTGATATATTTGATTGTTTTGATCTGTATATAAAGTTCCATATATAAAAAAGCTACTTGTAAATATTAAAAGAGATAATGAAATTAAATATTTAATACTATTCATGATAATTTCTATTATTTTTAATCAAATTATGTATTTCTGTGAATCTGTCGACTGCTTTAGGTAATATTCTAGCAGGAACTTCTCTTGCTTTTAGATATATATCTAAAATTTCAAATATATTATACTCATACGTAGAGTCTATTTGTATATCGTCAGATAGGTTTGTTGAATTAGATGTATATGGAACAAATTCTAACGTTCTATGTCCACATTGTTCTAGTAATTCAATAAAGCTTGTTATTGGGAAATGTTTAGATAATTCACTATCTATTAACACATCGACGTAGTTATTTTTAAATAGATTAGTGATTTTATCTAAGCTCATATTTAATATATCATCTGCTTGATATTTAATGTATTCAGGAGAGTGAGTATTTTCAAAGAATGTTTCTACTATCTCGTCTCCTTCAAAATTAAGTTTGTAAAATCCTTTGGTATTTCCGGCATCTCCTCTATCTAAATGAAATGGAGTTCCTAAATATACCATATTGTTTTTAGATTGTCTAATATGGATATGACCAGAGTATATCTTCTTAAATGATCTTAAATCTGATTGACTCAAGCCATGTTCTAATTTTTGGAATCTATTTAATTTGAAATCTTTAATGTCGGCATGACATAAAATATAATCAACTTTTCCAGTGTATTTTTTAACGACATCAGATAGAACTGAATTATCATGTTCCCAAGGGAGCATTAACATTTTGTGTTTATTATTGATAGTTAATATTTCGGGCTTCTCATATATTTTTACGTTATCATAAATTAAATCTACATCCTTTAGCGAGTGTAAGTCGTTTCTATCTTTATAATATACGTCATGATTCCCAAGTATGATATGAATACCTCTCTTAAAAAAAGAAGTTAGACTATCAAATATTGCTAGAGATAAGTTAGATATTCTAATGTTAGTTGATTCTCTAACGTGATTCCAGTCTCCGGCTTGAAGCAGCACATCTCGCTCCGAATCAAAACCATCCTTAATTAATTGATCAATAAACCAATTTACCATGAAATCTCTCTGTATTTCAAATTGTTCTATTGAGTTATTTCTTACGCCGAAATGTAAATCACCCAATAAATATACGTTTCTAATATTGTCTAGTTTCATTAATGCATCGATCTTCTATTTTTCTTTCCGTCAAGAAAGTCAAACTTTTTGTTTAATTCAGTAACTAATTGACTTTGTATATCTACTTCTAAGCAATCAAATATTTTTTTGTAATTTTTAATAGGATCTGAAGAATTTACATTTAATATACTAGATAATACTTCTAATACGTAGATTGGATTATAAAAACTTTCTCCTTCTACTAATTCATCCATTTTAGTAAGTATTCTTTTAAAGCACCAGTTAATTTCTTCTTTAGACAATTTAAGCTTATAATTATTATCTATTTTTTTAAGTAAAGATTTTAGATCTTTATCTTTTTCAATTAATCTAAATATTTTATCTACTCCAATGTTATAATCTAGAGAGTCTTCGTATTCATATATATCCTTTAAGTATGCATCAGCATATGACGCTGTTACATTTATACTTGATTGGTATTCATATGACTCGTTTCTAAGTCCTTCTCCAGATTTGTATCCATTATTAAATATTTTATCTTTTCTTTTACGAGATGGTTTCTTTTTACGTTCTGACATTATTTTGTATTATTTTATAAACTAGCGAATAATGCATCATAATCAAGATCTTGACCGTCAGCTGCAGTAGTTGATGTTGGTATTGAATTCTCAATTTTATTTACAGGATCCGGTTTATTTTCCGGGATTGCGTTTACTATGTTTGCATTACTAAGGTTAGCATAATCTGCTCTAACTTCGTCTTGTAAATTGTTTGCATTATCATCATCACTATAATATTCACTATTAGGTCCTGATTCTTCAGTTAATCTAAAATAATCTTTTTCCATTTGGTAAAACTTGTAACTTTCCTCTTGACCATTGTCTCTATTCGCAATAACTTTAATTTTCATTCTTCCTTCGAGTGGACTCCTCATTAGTCCATATAATGCATCTACTGTATGTACGAGTCCAAAGGATTCAGCAACTGAATCCATTCCTAAATCAAAATTCTCTACGTCGTCTCTTCTAATTTGAGTAGCTGATATTATACACCATTCATTTCTCATTGCGACTCCTCTTAGCTCTTCACATATCATTTTAACTTTTTCATATAGACCTTGTTGGTCTTTAATAGGTTTTAATAAATTTAAGTAGTCTACTACTATAACTTTAAATTTTCTATTAAGAGTAGATTCTAATCTTAAAAAGTAGTTTTCTATATCTATTGCAGTGGCTCCTCCGGTTGGGAATTCAACTACTTCTAAATGTCCAATTTCTTTTCCTGAATCTTTAAGCTCTTTAATTTTATTTCTAACCATTCCAGCTGATTCGATATCATTAATTTTTTCATAATCATCTTTAGGAATATTCAAAATATTAGATCCTATTCTTTTCATATAGCTCCTATCTGCGAGCTCTACTGTAACGAGACCTGTATTATTTCCGGCTAAAAAAGAACGTGCTGCTACGTTTCCTAATACCATTGATTTTCCAACCTTAGGTCTTCCTTGAAATACTACTAATGTTTTTAAGTTCCAACCTCCTCCTTGAGTTTTATTAATGAATGTTATTCCAGATGGAGTTCCTACTTTTGGAATTTGCACGTGAGATGAGGCATCCATAAAGTTTAAACCTTTTCCTGTATTATTGAAATCAATAGAAAGTTTATTATTAATATCGTTTCGTATCTTCTCGGTAATACCGTTAATATTATTAGGATCTACTGCTGCAGTTTTAAGATAAGCTAGCATATCAAACATGGTAAGATTTAAGTTTCTTAACATGATAAATGATTTAACATACGTATATAGATAATCGTAGTTATATTCCTTAAGATTGAATAAGTATAGTTGGATAACTTCGTTTTCCTCAATAAATAGATTATTTAACTCTAAATAACTTCTAAGTTCTTTTTTATTTGGAATTTTATCAAATTCCTTAAAAAACTTTAATGCTAGCTTATAAGTTTCAAATCTATCTTCTGAGTTAAAATACTTAGGTTCAATCATAGTGATTAAATCCTCTCTAGACAATGACTCATGATTAGCTGGACGTAAATCAGTATTATCATTGTCAGGGTTAAGTATGAAGTTCCATACCATTGATTCTAAAGAATCTATATTTTCCGTAAAGTCTATCATTTAGATATTATAGTATTTAGTAAGTAATTTTTTTGTTATATACATACTTTTATTCCGAGTAGAGATAAGGTTTTCATGTATCTGTTTTTTAATTGTACTAATAACTCTAGATTTAAAATCGTCTTCTTTTATTTTATTTCCAAATATATATTTTAAAGTTTTTGAAGTAAACTTGATATTATCAAAATCCATACCTTCTCCTTTAGACTCTACTTGTAGTATCGTGTATTTAACAATTTCAAAAACAATAGAATCATCATCGATATATCTATCCATGAGATGCATGTTAAGGTGATACTTAATAGGTACACTATTACATATCTTCAAACCCATCAGTAGTGTCTTCAATTTGTAATTCTTCTAATTCAGCAGCTTCTACGTCAGCTAAAGAGCTATACTTGAATTTAGGCATAATAACATTTTTGTCTAATTCATCTATTACAGCGTCAGTGAATACTCTTTCGCTAAATATCTCTCTCCATGGAACTACATCTCCATTGAATTTAATAATAAAGTTACGAGCAGCAGGTTTTGGTAAAAAATAATATTTCTCTCCGTTTACTTCGAATGGAGAACATTTGCTTGCTTCCGGTTCTTTTAATTTATTAAATTCTTTTTCAGTAAGCTTGTTTCCTCTTTCGACTCCACAGTTTTCCCAGCTTAAATATTCCTGTAATCCAACATATGCATTCATTCCTTTGTGAAAGCTAATGTGAAATTCAATTTTTTCAGGTTTAGCTAAACGGTTTTTATCTGTATTACTTCTAACTTTAACTCCGGTTCTTTCTTTAGCTTCAGCTGTAGAATTAGTTTCATCTTCTCCTTTTAATACTCCTCTGCTTAGCATTAACACGACAGATGCTGAATATAGAGGTCCAGATCCTCCAGACATTGCTTTCGGGTTGTATTGATCCATACTTGAGTATGTATGTGAAGTAAATATTAACGGGATTTTTAAGTTTGATAGGTCTAATGTAAATGACTTAAAAAGCTGTCTTAATTCCTTAGCTCTAAGACCCATGTCTTGTGCGTTGCTTCCTTTTGCAATATCATCTACTTCCTTATTTGTTTCTAAGTGAGTTAATGAATCTACTATGATCATTATTTTTAAATCTGGATTTTCTTCCTTCATTTTAATAATATCATACACAAAAAACTTAACTTCAGATATTATACCTATTCTTTTGTAGTTCATTAGATCCATGTTAATTCCAAAATTAACAAAATCTTTTCTATCTAATGCTCCTTCGGTATCTATATAAAATACAGCATAATCCATATCTTGTGCATTTTTGATAGCATTTAAACATAAGAATGTTTTACCAGTACCAGAATCTCCTCCGATACCAAGACTTCTTGCGTTTGGGTATCCTCCTCTTAATGATCCGGATAATTGAGCGTTTAGTAAGAAATTCCCTGAAGGAATAAACTCAGTAACATCGCTGAATCCTTTCAGCTTTACTCTTTTTTTTGTGTTCTTTTCTAGCGTGTCGTTAAACTTACCAAATGCTGCAATTAAATCGCTTGATTTTGACATATATCTATTGATTATTTTTTGTGTTTACGAAAGGTATGAAATTAATAGTAATGATGCAGATAGACATAAAGAATCATGTATTTCTCCATCATTTACTATTTTAGTAAATTTTACTTTCCTAATATTACTATCGTCAGATAGTTTAAATCCTTCTTCATTGGCATATTCATCCATCTTAATACCATAGCATCTATAAGATTTAGAAAAAGGAAAATTATGTTTTATTTTTCCAAGAAAGAAAACATTATTTATATTTACTTCTTCTATTGATAATGAATCAGTAATTCCTTTAGATACTTCAGCAAATTCAGATCCTTCACTATGGGTAGATTCAAATGTAATACATGCGCTAAACTCATTACCATTACTGTAATCGGTATTATTAGTTAAGTATACATTAGAAATTTGATCTCCATTAGTGTCGAACGGAATTATACATACTCCATCTGTTTTGCAAGATAATTTTCTGTGATGTGCTTCTCCGTTAGTTACGGCTAGCATTTTGTACTTGCCATCGTTAAATAGCTCCTCTTGCGATAATTTATTTTTCATTTATTTCGGTTAATTTTATTTCAGGTTCTTTAGTAATTTCTTTTTTAACAGTAACTACTGGTTTAGGTTTAGTTTTTGGGTCAAGAACAGATGTTAATGATTCCTTTACTACATTTCTACTTAAAGATTTTTGTACATAATCAGAAAGCTGATCTAAAAACTTAGCTTTGTCTTCTGCATTGTTATACATCATTTTTAATAATTTTTTATCTGGAAGTTTTATTCTAATCTTAATAGATAAATCAGTTTCATCTGAATTAAACATTTCAAATGGATTAGAGGGTGAAGCGATAGTTGCGTGTACCCTAGGTGAATTTGCTACAGGATCAGTATTTACTTTAGAAGAAGGAGCAGGAGGAGTATGTTGAAGAGGCTTTGCTCCTGGAGGCGGTTCTAACGTGCCTGATACCGGCACCGGTCTTTGTAAAGATTGAACTTCTTCTTTGGTCATAGCTGAGGTTTCTCCATGAATCATCATTAAATCACTATTTAACTTATCTGCTATAATGGAAGACCCATCATCAAATATTGCGAAAAGACTATTGCCTTGCGGTTTAATATCTCTACATGTTACTACTTTACCTATTAATTCAGGGCGTTGAGTTTTAATCCATTGAAACTTTTGTCCAGTAAAGTTCTGTTTGTAACTAATTAATTTTTCTTCTGAAACCATATCTTTTTTATTATTTTTTCCGGTAATCTTGTCCCATAAACGTGAGAGCTTATTATCCATATATTAATTGTATTTTAAATCGCTAATCTCTGCTTGTGCTTCAATTCTTGCATTATATAGTCTTTCTAATATAACTCTAGTCACTGAATCGAATTTACTACTGAATAATGTATTATTTTTAGTTATAATTTCAGTTCCGTCTTCCTTGATCATTCCTTTTTTTCCTAAGTATGAATCTGGGCTAGTATTGTATTGCATCGCTATATTTGGGTACATAGATTTAAAATCATAGCATGATATGTATTTATAATACCCAGGAATCGGTGGCATTACCCAAGCTCCAGCGTATTTAGTATCTTCTACCTCATCGCTTGAATAAGGTTTCTTCATCATATGTTTATTATTTTTTAATAATTCTCTACTCATTAATACTTCTGTAATATGTACTGGACTAAATATTTTATTTAGTTCTATTTGAGCAACATTAGCGAATGCAAATGCTACTTCAAGTAATCCTAGCTTGTCCTCAATTAATTTAACAAGTAAGTTATCAAGAACGTTATACATTACGAACATATAAACATCTTGCTGAAACTCTAGCATGTTTTTATATGGATGCTTTAATTTAGTTGTATTTAATGTCCTATGAGCAATATAATCAAGAGTAAAATTTTCTACTACTTTATATGGTTTATACCCAGGATCTTGCATAAATGCCATATAATCAATGATTCCTAAATGAGTAGGCTGCTTATATCTTTTACTAAAAGTTTTACGTGATGGTAGTTTATCTAAAGGATCTATTCCAATTTTCTTAGATCTAACCATTAAATATTGCCAATCGAAATCAATAAAATTCCATCCGGTAATAAGTGCTTGCTTAGGAACTATTTGATGAAAATAAAACTCCATTAATTCTTTTTCAGAATTAAAGTGCTTATATTTTATTTTAAAATCAATATTAAAAAGCTTTTTGTCAGATTCCTTTAATGGCTCGATATCTGTAAAGTATTTACATACTTCTTTTTCCATCTTAGATATTTCTTCTTGTGATAATCCATTAGGATGTTTTTCGCTATCCATAATAGATAATACATAGCTGACTCCTTCTTCATTACAAAAAGAAATCATTCCGACAGGCATTGCTGCTTTTTCTGGATATGGAAAAGTAGTATCAGTTAGCTTAATTTCAATATCAGTATAACTTATTTTAGGATAGTTTTCAAAGTTATAAATAGTTTGAATTTCGACAGGGGTAAGCTTTTCAAGAATCAATTCTTCAATTCTAGTTCTGCTTAGCCATTGAGCTTTTGATTTTGTTTTCTTTAAAAACTTACCATCCCAGTTTTTTTCAATAGAAGGCTTGTCTCCTTCTTCCCAATTAAATACCTCATGCGGTGCTAATCTTTTATTCATATAAGCAATATTACCGTTAACATCGTAATACGAAATCATTAAGCTATCTTCCTTTGCTTCTACTCCTATAATCATATATTGGAATTTTAAACTATTTAAACTTAGGTATAAACATTTCGTTAATATGTGAACATTTTGCACACGCTATAACTTGAACTGGACTTATTTGATCTTTTTCACTACCAGTCATAAACTTTGATATTTTCTTGATCATTATTTTTTCTTCGAATACTAAAGATCCGCATTTTTCACATGTTAAATCTTCTGCATCTGACATATTTATCTTTGGTGCCTGTGGACCTCCAGGCAATTGTCCTTCATCCATTCCATCTAATATACTCATAATTATAAATTATTTTATTAATATCCTCTTTTTTGACGATCTCTATTTTCTTTATTCTTACTCATGAACATATTAAACATTTCAGAAGAAGTCATTCCGATTGAGATTGCATAATTCATAAAAAAGTGTAACATATCTACTATTTCAAATTTACATTCTATTTGGTCGCTTTTACTTAAATCACCAAATTTTAAAGTATCATACTTAGTAAAATCTTTCTTCCAGTATTTCCATACTGCGTTTCCACTACCGTCTTTTATTCCTCCAAGTGCATCGGTTGCCTCGTGGATCTCATCGACTAGTGAATGAGTGTTAACATGCCAGAAATTCATAACCTCTCTAAGATTCATATTTTCAAAGTTAAAATCATAAGTACTCTCTTGAGTATCTTTTTGAAGATTCATAATATCACCGAGAGTATCTGTACTTTTAGAGTATAAATCATCTATTTTTAAATCTGCACATTCATTATCTGTGTTAGCCATATCTCTTTATTTTAAATATTATACTATAAAATTGGAGTAAGGTTCATCATTATTATAAGTTTTTTTTGTTTATTATATAGCTAGTGGAATAAATAATAAAAAATATCTTTAATAGAATGGCTGAACAAAGAATTAATCTAAATAGTTATAAGGCCAGTGGTGTATATACCATTGAGATCGATGAAAGCGAAAATGTATCTCTTCCTATAACTTCAGGGAGACTTATAATTGGTTCAAGTAGAATTGGACCCTTTAATACAGTCGTATTAATAAATGACCTAAGAACGTTAAAAGCAGTATATGGTGAAATAGACTCTAAGTTAGAAAAAAAAGGTGGATATTTCCATAGATCAATAGAAACAGCTTTAAGAGAAGGACCTGTTTTTGCATTGAATGTATTACCTATAGATGATGCAGCAGGTAGCGGAAACCTAGATCAGGTGTATTTTACTACATTTAACACAGAATCCTCTTCAGGTGATAATGGAGCTGCTATTCAGAATCGTATAGTTGATTTCTTTAACAAAAGAAGATTATGGTTTGCTAGTGATGAATTCTTAAATAAAACTAAAAACACGGTACTATCCGGAGCAGCTGCAAACAAAATATTATCTTTTGTAAACACAGGTAAATCAAACTCTACAGTATGGACTCGAAGAGCAGCTACTACTGGATTTGATATTACTGCTAGTGAATGGTATAATACTATAGGAGGAGGAAAATCAATTGATTTTCCTAACTTTGTACATAAGGATGATTTCATATCTGATTACATGATTGAAGCAATGATAGTAAAAGGAGATTGGACAAATCATTTAAGATTAGCTAAAGATCCTATATACGGACAGTTTTTCGATGAAACGGGGTTAATTGAAAGCAAATCAGCAGATTTCTTTGCATTAAGAGAAATTAAAGTGATTAATAGAACTATTGGATGCTTAATTCCAAACTTTGTCGATCAAAGTGGAAACTCACTATCTATTGACTTATTAATTAACAGGTTATTTCCAACTACAGGAATATTAGCAGCGCTAGATGTAGATAAATTAGATGATATTGATCTTGAAGAAGATAATTTTGTTGATACATCAATAGCTACTCATAGAGTAGATTTAGTTGGTCATGGTTTTGACGATTTAGGAGAGACAATTGATAATGGCGGAGTTGATACCGATGGTGCAACGGTAGTAGCGGCTAGTAAATTAATCGAAACATTAAGTTACAGCAGACCTGCAGATAAAGAATTAGTTTATAAAATAGAGGCTGCGAATGATATTGCAGAATCTGCTTTTGTTGATCCAGATGTTGCTAAAGACAAGATTTATCTAATAGATCCTACCAGTGGTGAAGATTATATTATTGCAACTGAAAACAGTAAATTATACGATGCATTTAAGAAAGGATTTATTAAAACTGGAGATACTATAATTGATGCATCTAACAGCTATTATATAAGAATAGAAGATAATTTAAGCATAGTTTCTGCTTCAGTAACAATACCGTATATTAAGATATTAGTTTATACAGATAATCAATTATCTACTGGAATCAATGTAAATACTTACACTGACGGTACTGATAAGTATTTTAAAATAATAACCTTAACTGGTGAAAACTTTAAAAATGAATTTGATTTAACAGATACTTCTTATTTCGAAACAGTAGCGGTAACTCAACCAAACATTCTTACTGTAACTATGGATGATACAAACACTGCTCAAAAAGCAATCATTGATGATTTCATTAAAGTTAACAGTTTAATTAAAGCCAGCACGGATGGAACAGTTAGAGATAGGTATTTAAGAATTATTTCAGTAGTTTTTTCAATCCCTGCAGTAGGAAAATCACAGTACGTAATTACAACGATGGCACCACTAGACAGTACGGTAATTGGAATAGATATTACAGGGAACAAACTTAATGTTATAAAAGGAATTGCAAACTTCTCTACTAGTATTAAAGGACAATACTTAAAAGGATTTAAAGTAAGAGATGGTTTATTACCTAACTCTACTGCAACTAGACAGAGTGATATATTAAAATATTTATTTGATTATACTTCTATTCCTCAAGCATTAGCTGGAAAAGAATTAATAGATTTTAGATACGTAGTAGATACATATGAAGGAGAAATTTCATCTAGTTCTAAATATTACCTTTCTAAGATTGCAGCTTTGCATGGACAGTCGATGGCTATTTTAAATTCTCCATCTATTGAGCAATTTGAAAAATCAGTAAATCCTAGTTTTATTAACCAGACAAACAAATTGGTATCTGCAGAATTAATCTCTAAGGGCGGTGATTTAAGCTTAAATCCTGAGTTTACGTTTAAATTTGCTGAAGAAGATATTAATGGAATTCCATTATCTTCTTATTCGTTCTTTAACTTCCCTAACTTGATTATCAGGAATGGAAACAGAAACATGTCAGTTCCACCAGCAGCGTATATATCTAACTTATATGTTAAGAAATTTAAAAATGGTACGCCGTTCTTAATCGTAGCAGGTGGAAAAAGAGGAGTTATTAATTCACCAGAATTAAATGGAGTAGAATATGAATTAACAGACGAAGACAGAGCCTTTTTAGAACCTATTGGACATAATTTAATTATTAGAAGAAGAGGTTTTGGTACATTACTATTCTCGAATAATACTGCTTATCAAAGAATTAATTCTGCATTAAACAATGCTCATGTAAGAGATAACCTTTCAACAATTGAAAGAGATATTGCGAGAATCTTATTTAACTTCTTGTTTGATTTTAACGATGAAATCACTAGATTAAGAGTTAAAAGTATAGTTTCAAACTATTTAGATTCAGTAGTTAATGCATCAGGATTAAGTAGCTATTCAGTAGTGTTTGATTCGTCTAATAATACTACGGAAGTTATTTCTGCAAATACGGCAATAATTGATATACTTGTTGATTTCCCTAGAGGAATTCATAAGTTTATCAACAGAATTACAATTACAAGAGTTGGAGGACAATTAAGTTCAGAATCTACTGGGTTTACTCCAAGCTTTTAATTAATTCTAAAGATTATAGAATAAAAAAGGGGACATATGTCCCCTTTTTACAATTTACTAGTTTCCAAAGATATTCTATTTAA
>CERI01072492.1_pt1 | contig 24257 bp, 26 predicted proteins | sample 350261 | NCBI WGS metagenome assembly CERI01 (sample SAMEA2620979, study PRJEB7988) | marine metagenome | isolation source: saline water (ENVO:00002010), including
GTTAGCTATTAATTTATCATGATTTTTAAGGTTACTTGAAAAATCCAAAAATAACTCAACCTCATTTTTATCGATTTTTGAATTTGATTGTAATTTTTTTAAAATTTCATCAACATTTAAATTTCTTTTACTATTGCCAAAAACAATTTTTTGTACGGTTTTTTGTACGGATTGTACGGAACAACACTTCATTATTTTAACCTTCTTTTCTTTTTATTTTTGACATTAATATATAAAATATACAAAAAAAAACTATTTAAATCAATTTTTTTAACTTGCTTATTCAGCTAAAAAATATTATTTAATTGAAAAATAAACAAAAACGGCTCATATGTTTTATGCATTATCAAGTCCCATTCGCTGAATGATGTCCAAACGGTGTATACTAAATTGAGTATGATGAACTCTAAACAACCGATTCTTGTATCCGGGGTTCAGCCATCCGGTGTTCTACATTTAGGCAATTACCACGGGGCTATCAAAAACTGGCTATCACTTCAACAGTCCCACCAGTCTTTTTTTATGATTGCTGATTTTCATGCTCTAACCAGTCAAGCCCATGTTCAAGACCCCCGCGCCAATTACCGCTACACCATGGCCCTTGACTTGCTGGCCTTGGGAATAGACCCCCATGTGGCCTGTTTATTTTTTCAATCCGACGTGCCCCAGCATGCCGAACTGCATCTATTACTCAGCATGATCACCCCCTTGCAGTGGCTGCATCGAACCCCCAGTTTTAAAGACAAAGAAGATAAACTCGCCCACGAATGGCTAACACACGGATTTTTAGGCTACCCCTTACTTATGAGTGCCGATATTCTACTCTACAAAGCCCAGGCTGTCCCGGTAGGAACCGACCAGCTACCCCATCTTGAACTGACTCGTGAAATTGCCCGGCGCTTCAATCATGTGTATAGCGTTGCCCAATTCCCAATCCCTGAAGCGTCCCTAACAGACAGTCCCTTACTACCTGGATTAGACGGAGAAAAGATGTCTAAAAGTCATGGAAATACCATTTATCTATCCGATGAACCCGACACTCTCACTCAAAAAATTAAACGCATGAAAACTGACCCCAAACGCATGCGTCGAAATGACCCAGGCACACCTGAAAACTGTCCCGTATTTGCCTATCAAACGTTGTATAACCAATCAGAGTCTGAGGCCTTGGCTAACGATTGCCGAGCCGGTCGTATTGGCTGTGTGGATTGCAAAGCCAAGTGTTCCCATGCGATTAACCAAACATTGGCAGAATTTCACGACAATCGTCAGCGTTTAAACCAACACCCTCAAAAAATTCATGATACAATGAAAGCTGGTGCTGAGTACGCACGCACTATTGCCAATGAAACAGTATCTGAAGTTAAAAATGCAATGCAATTATGAATACTATAAATCAAACAAGGAGTAACGCATGACCCAATTATTGCCGAACTTAAACCATACAGACCCAGAACTCCATGCGCTAATGCTGCATGAACTGAGTCGTCAAAATGAGAGTATTGAGCTTATCGCTTCGGAAAATTTTACCACTGAATCAATTATGGAAGCGCAAGGCAGTTGGTTAACCAATAAATATGCTGAAGGGTTGCCCGGTAAACGGTATTATAGCGGGTGCGAATGGGTAGATACCGTTGAGACGCTGGCCATTGAGCGCGCCAAGGCTGTTTTTGGTGCAGAACATGCCAATGTGCAGCCTCATTCTGGAGCCCAAGCTAATGCCGCCGTTTATTTGGCATTATTAAACCCTGGCGATACTGTATTGGGCATGGATTTATCGCATGGGGGGCATTTAAGTCATGGTTCACCCGTCAATATGTCCGGTGTTTACTATAATTTTATTTCATATGGCGTATTAGAAAATACGGGATATATCGATTACACATCTATGGCTCAATTAGCCAAACAACACAAACCCAAGCTGATTGTTGCCGGAGCATCTGCCTACCCGCGAATTATTGATTTTGAGCAAATTCGCGCTATTGCTGATTCTGTGGGTGCTTATTTAATGGTAGATATGGCACATATTTCAGGGCTTGTCGCTGCGGGGTTGCACCCCAGTCCAGTGCCTTACGCCGATGTGGTTACCACAACAACGCACAAAACATTGAGAGGCCCCCGTGGCGGTATCATTTTATGCAAATCCATTCATGAAAAAGCCATTAACAAAGCGGTATTTCCTGGAACACAAGGCGGCCCCTTGGTGCATGTCATTGCGGCTAAAGCGGCGTGCTTCAACGATGCATTACAGCCTGAATACAAGCAGTATCAGCAGCAAGTGATTGATAATGCCAAATCCCTCGGGGAGGCCTTACTGGCGCGTGGGTTTACATTGTGTACTGGCGGGACCGATAATCATTTGGTTCTCGTCGACTTGCGTTCGCATGGCTTAACTGGAAAAGCAGCCGCTATTGATTTAGAGGCTTGTGGGATTACTGTTAATAAAAACACGATTCCTTTTGAGACTGAATCCCCCTTTATAACGTCGGGTATTCGTATTGGGTCTCCAGCCGTTACCTCCCGAGGCATGGGAATAAGCGAATGCACCCACATTGGCAATTTAATTGCGGATTGCCTATTAAAGGTTCGCCCCGACAGCGCTATTCACCGCGATGTATTGGCTCTAACTCAGCAATTTCCACTATACCCGGAACTGATTAATGCCAACACCATCACACATTAAAACCGTTGGCTATTTAGGCCCTATTGGCACATATTCCAACCAGGCGGCCATTCAATGGGCCGATAAGCACCCGGATGTGAGCATACAGGCATGCCAATCTTTTTTTGAATTATTTCTTATGCTCTCCAAGCAAACGGTCGATGCCATTATTGTACCGGTTGAAAATTCTATTGAAGGGGCTGTTTCCAATATTATGGATTTATTTATTAACCATGCCAACACTTATATTATAGACGAGTTGTTGTGCCCCGTGTCCCATTGTTTATTAGCCCAATCGCCAGCGTCTGATATTCAGCTAATCATGTCCCATACCCAAGCGCTATCGCAGTGCCAACAGTACTTGAGCAAGCACTACCCAAATGCTCAAACGCATGCAACTATTTCTACTAGCAAAGCCGCTGAGTTGCTCGCTAATGGTAAACTAACGGAGTATGCCCCCGAGCACGTTGGCGTTATTGGATCCGCCCAGCTGTCTACGCATTATGGCCTTAGTATTGTCGATCAGACGATTAATGATGTCACGCCTAATATTACACGATTCGTTATCGTCTCTAGGCACCATGCGACTGCCACCGGGACTGATAAAACGTCCATGATTTTATTTCCCAGGCACAATGAGCCTGGCACATTGGCTACTACTTTGGCGCATTTTGCATCCGCTAGTATTAATCTAACAAAAGTGGAATCTCGGCCGGCTCGAAACAAATTGGGTAACTATGTGTTTTTCATTGATTTTGATGGGCACAACGATGATCCCATTATCCAAAATATTTTAAATAAAATTGGTAGAGAAAATCGGTACCAATGGTTGGGATCATACCCAAAAGCAGACTAACAGGAACGCTACTATGATCGACCCCAAACGCTTAAATCATGCTGAAGACTTACTCGATGAACTAAACCGTCGCGGCGATTGTACGGCTGTTGTTGAGAAAGCCCATGCGGCCTATCACAATTGGAAATCAGCATTGCAAGCCTTTGAAACACTCAAAGCAGACCAAAACGCTGCCACGCCCAAGCGAAAACCCACCGATGTTGAAAAAAACCGTTTAGCCGAATTATCTGATGCGGTCAAAACAGCTAAGCGATTCGTAGATGACGCTGAACAGGCTTACCGAACGGCATTGCTGTATGTACCCAATATTCCAGACCCAAAAATTCCAACCGGAGCCGATGCCAGTGGCAATACGGTGTTTCGAACCCCCAGTCGGCCCGTCCCGGAGTTCGCGTTTGAGCCCCAGACACACGATAGTATTTTGGAGCGGTTAAATTGGATAGACACCACACGAACGGCCCGTATCAATGGGTCGCGTTTTGTAACCTATTGCGGCTTGGGCGCACGGCTCAAACGAGCCCTTATTCAGTTTATGTTGGACCACAATACACATGCGGGTTACCATGAATTATCCCCCCCTGTCTTAGTCAATCGTACCAGTTTAACTGGAACCGGTCAGCTGCCTAAATTTGACGCTGATTTATTTCACTGCACCGATACCGACTATTGGTTAAGCCCAACGGCTGAGGTTCAACTGACCAATTATTATCAAGGCGAATTAATTGCTGAGGCATCTCTGCCAATTAAGCTTACCGGCTATACGCCTTGTTTTCGAAAAGAAGCGGGGTCCTATGGCCGAGACACAAAAGGGCTCATTCGATTGCATCAGTTTGATAAAGTCGAGCTGGTTCAATTGGTCAAACCTGAAACAAGTGATGCGGCATTATTGGAATTACTAAATACGGCGTGTGGCATTTTAGACGCCCTAGAGCTTCCGTATCAAGTCGTCACCTTATGCTCGGGTGATTTAGGCTTTAGCGCTAGTAAAACGTATGACATTGAGGTCTGGCTACCCGCCCAAAACACCTATCGTGAACTATCGTCATGTTCATTATTTACAGATTTTCAAGCACGCCGTGCGAATATTCGGTATCGTGGGGATAGCAACACCTTTGTACATACAATCAATGGTTCTGGCCTAGCCATTGATCGTACCATTGCCGCTATTATTGAAAATTATCAATTAGCGGATGGATCCGTAAGCATACCCAAATGCTTAGATCGATATATGTCCGTATGAGCGACGCAATACTAAGATTTAACAAAGCTCTGGCCAATGAAGAACGTATGGAAATCATTTACCTACTGCTAAAGCATGATATATTGTACGCAAAAAAAATTCAACAACATTTTTATTTAGAGCAATCGACAGCCTCTCATCATTTGAATATATTAAAAAAGGCTAACATTATTCAGGCCATCAAGCGCGGTCGATTTGTCTATTATCAATTAAAGAAATCCGCTATTCGCGAAATGCTGGACGAGCTCAGTGAGCGTTTATTGGGTGATTGTGCATGATTATTCAATAAATTAACGATATACTTTATATGACACGCTATACAGATTACCCCACCTATTTAAAATTTATATTGCCTAATATTCAAGATAAAGACAAAATGATTATGATGAATATTATCACTGCCTTGCGTTTAGAAGGGACGATTGGGGATATAGTCTCAGAAAAAGATAGCGTACTTATTAAACATGTGTATGAAAGTATTATGTCAAATGATGAAAAAAGAGAATCCGTTTTAGGCATTATTGAAAATTATCAAAACTTATCCATTCGAAAAGAAAATACGGCATGAATTCAGGATTAAGCGGCTATCAGCAGAGCCAAATGGGCCAAGAAAAAAGCATTCAAAACCGTCAATCGGATCCGGCTAACCACACAAACCGTCATTCCGCTCAAACATTTGCCAGTTTAATTAACGAAAAGCTAACACAAAAACTAAAACCCGGCCCACTGTCTACCACCCTAGACACCACGCTTCAATTTCAGAATTCAATCCATTCAAGCCACAGTGTTGGCGAGCATGCGCCCATCGATGCTGAATCAGAACTTTTGCAAGCACTCCGGAAAAAATTAAACCGGTTAAAGCGATTATTGTAATACTATTTAAACACCCGATCCCTTAAACATCAGACGCCCCGTTTCTTTGTGTGTATCGGGGGTTAATTTGCCTGCATATACTGAATCGCCGCCTGCAACTGGTCATCGGTTTCATAGCTATACGTTTCAGGATCGTAGTATAGTTTAATATCTTCAGTTGCCAGCTTAACGCGAATATTAGGCGATATACCCACTTCGTGAATATTACTGCCATTGGGTGTTAAATATTTTGCAATTGTATACAGCACCGCAGAACCGTCCCGCAAGGGTAATACATTTTGAACGGACGCTTTCCCAAACGACTGATCCCCAATAATAACGGCACGGTTATAGTCCTTAAGCGCGCCGGCAACAATTTCTGACGATGATGCCGACCCCTGATTTAGTAACACAACCAATGGATCTGTATAAAAAGCTTCGCCGGATACACTTAATGACTGCCTATCTTGATTTCGGTCAACCGTATGCACAACATCACCAGTTGGAATAAAAAAGCTGGTTAGTTCAACGGCGCCATCCAGAAGTCCGCCACCATTATCACGCAAATCTAAAATTAATCGATCACTACCCTGCGCCTGTAATTCAAGAATAGCGACTTTAAGCTCTTCAGATCCATGCTTGTTTTCGAATGTTGAATATTTTAAATACCCAATGTTATTGTCAAACAAGGCTTTTTTTTGAATAGATTTAATAATAATTGTATCGCGAACAACCGCTACATCTCTTGGTTCTGATTGATCCACACTCACAATTGATAGCACCACAGGCTTGCCGATAGGTCCCCGAATTTTACTCACCGCATCATTTAACCCAAGGCCTTTGGTGGATACAGAATCAATGCTTAAAATCTTATCCCCAGCCTTTAATCCCGCGTGATAGGCCGGTGTATCAAAAATTGGAGAAATAACCGTCAAGCGATCCTCTCGCATACCAATTTGAATCCCAACCCCTGAAAACTCACCCGATAATCGAATTTTCATTTCAGCATAGTTTTTAGGCCCCATAAATCGTGTATAGGGATCATCCAATGCCGACACAATGCCTCGAATTGCGCCATGAACCATCGCTTCAGAATCTATATCTTTGTCAACATACTGCAACGATAATATGTCATACACGTAACTCACTAAACTTAAATCTGGGCCAAATTTACTTCCAGCCCCACCTAAAAACAGTCCTACTATCAAGCTAATAATGGCCAACCGATAGCGTTTAAAACTTTTCAACATAGATACTTAGTATACCATAAATCAAGGATTCTCATTCGCTGTCAATTAGTAACTGGTGATGCAAGTCGTTATGCGCAGAATCTACTACCGCATCATCATACGCAAACCGAATGTGGGCACTGGCTGAATACAACGGCTTCCGATCCGTATACAATGTCTCCAATTGACTGGACAATGGGCGCTTTTTATCGAATCTCAATCGTTTTTTTAAATCACTCAAGTTCACATCCAACCACACAACGGTAGTATACTCACGCAAGGCCGTTTGATTGTGTGGGTTGACTATGAGACCGCCCCCGGTGGCAATAACGGTCTTCTCTAGTGTCGGCAACTCTGATTGACACCACTCGGCTTCTAACTGTCGAAAATAAGCTTCTCCTTTTAATGCAAATAAAGCTTGTATATGGTACCCGGTTTGGCATTCCAGTATATAATCGATGTCTAAAAAATCATACCCAATTAAACCGGCCAGCCGACGCCCCACACTGCTTTTCCCACTCCCCATCATGCCAATTAAGGCAATGTTCTTGGGTAACTGATTACTCAACAGTCACACTTTTTGCTAAATTTCGGGGCTGATCCACATCACATTGCAAAGCAACCGCTATGTAATACGCCAGTAATTGCATTGGAATAGCCATTAGTATGGGGGTTAAGGCTTCATCGACATCGGGAATGTAAATCACATGATCTGAATAGGCTTTAACTCGCGTATCGCCCTCAGTTGCAATAATAATTAATTGCGCATTTCTAGCTTTAACCTCTTCAATATTCGCAATCATCTTGTCATACGTACTGGACTTGGGCACCAAGCATACAACTGGCAAGTGCTCATCAATTAACGCAATAGGGCCATGCTTCAACTCACCCGCTGCATACCCGGTAGCATGAATATATGAAATCTCTTTAAGTTTTAAAGCTCCTTCTAAGGCTGATGGGTAATTCATGCCACGACCAATAAATAAAAAGTGTTTGTGATGGCAAAATTTATTGGCGATTTCTTGAATCAATTGGCTTTGCGATAAACAGGTTTCAATCTGAGCGGGCAAATGCGCTAGGGCATCTAAACGTGCCGCAATATCAGCCGGTGGTACCGTCCATTTAAGCTGGGCCACATACAAGCTAAATAAATACAAGTTTAGTAACTGAGCCACATAGTTTTTAGTACTAGCAACCCCGACTTCTTGACCCGCATGGGTATAAATAACCCCATCCGATTCTCGGTCCATAGAGCTGCCTTTGACATTAACAAATGATAGTACTGGAAAAAATTTACTTTTGGCCATTCGCAAGCAGGCCAAGGTATCCGCCGTTTCGCCTGATTGTGAAATACCAATAACCACATTGTGACCATCGTTAATCATACCCCGGTATCGAAATTCAGATGACATATCCACTTCAACCGGAATATGGACGTCCTGTTCAATTAAATATTTACCAATCATGCCCGCATAGCGGGACGTGCCACACGCTTGAATCAAAAATCGAGAGGCTTTCGCCAACTGATTATTGCCCATTTTTAAATGTTTAAACCAAGACGGTGCCGCGTCTAAAACGGTATGGCCACTAATCGTTTTGGATAAAATATTTTTAATAACTCCAGGCTGTTCGTAAATTTCTTTTAACATATAATGCGGATACCCCTCTTTATCCGAAATACTCGCATCCCATTGAATGGTTTCGACCACTTTCTCAACGGGCCCACCACCGATCGTCTTAACCACTACTGAATCTCGTTTAACGACAGCTAACTCAGCGTCATCCAGTGCAATAATTGACTTGGTGTGTACCAATAACGCATTAATATCAGACGAAATATAGTTTTCATACTCCCCACACCCAATCATTAATGGACTGCCTTGCCGAGCCACAACAATAGTATCCGGCTCCGTTTCTGACACAACCGCAATGGCAAAACTGCCGGTAACCTGTTGGCAAGCCCCTTCAACAGCTGCGGCCAAACCTTGATCTAAGCGTTGTTCAATTAATTGAACAATTACTTCGGAATCCGTTTGCGATTGAAATAAAACACCCTGTGCCATTAATTCTTTTTTTAATTCAGCATAATTTTCAATAATGCCATTATGAACAATTGCAACCCGGCGATTTTGGCTCGCGTGGGGATGCGCGTTGGCTTTATCCGCTTGGCCGTGGGTGGCCCATCGCGTATGCCCAATACCAACATTCCCTTGCAATGTATACCCTTTCAAAGCACGGGTTAAGCAGGCTAATTTTCCAGCCTCTTTCCAAACTGACAATTCTGCATCCGGCGATACAATGGCAATACCCGATGAATCATATCCACGGTAACTAAGCCGCTCCAACCCCACCAACAAAATTGATGTAATATCTTTATCCCCTAAATATCCAATAATACCGCACATAGTTTATACAGTATACACGCTATATTGGAACTACAACAACTCATCCAAGGTCGCTTTACCGCCAATCATGCGCGCCAGTTCTGATTTTCGATCCCCTTCTGATAATTCAACGACCTGCCACAGGGAATCGGCATTGGTTTTATTAATATAAAAATGACAATGCGCTTGTTGAGCGACTTGCGCCAAATGGGTGACACAGAGTACTTGATGGTGTGTTGATAGCACCGCTAGTTTTTGACCAATACCATGACCTGTAATCCCCCCAATGCCGGCATCAATTTCATCAAAGACCACCGTTAGAGGGGCATCCGCCTGATTCAAATTGGCACAAATCATCGCCAACAATAAACGAGAGAGTTCACCCCCAGACGCTACCGATGCAATGGGTTGCATGGGTTGCCCAGCATTTAGTGATGCTTGAATATGGGCATGCGTTATTCCTAGGGGCCCACACGGTTGTTCAGCTATAACTACACGCACAGTTGCTCCCATTAAGTCCAGATCATGTACATTGGATTCAATACGCTTACTTAAGTGTTTAGCATGAGTGTTTCGACTAGCATGCAACTGTCGGCCCAGGTCTATAACCGTTTCATACACGGACTCGCACTCGCTTTGACAGGCTTGATAGCCTGCATCATCGCCGCTAACTAACGCTAGCTGATTACACACTATTTCTAATTGTTCCAGCAACGCATCTACGGACTGTGCATTGTATTTTGTTTTGAGCTTAAACATGCAATCTAACCGTGATTCAATTGTATCAATATTGGCATCCAATGCCCCCATGGATCGCTGTGTGCTCAATACATGATCCACGGATCGCTCAATGAGCGGTATTATGTGCTCACAGGCTTGGTCTACTTGGGATAATGCCTCATTCGACCGTGTCGTACGTTGAATATCTTGAATGAGTTGACTAACCCTAGCGAGTTGATCGGATACCGCTTGATACACACGCGTTTGCTTGCCCCGATGAGCCATTTGCTTTTTAATATCTGCCAAGCGCTCGTCTTCTCCAGGTTCAAAATTATAGGCGGCAATATCATCTCGCTTAAACGTTAAAAATTCGGTTTGTTCTTGAACCTGTTGAATTTTTTCTTCGTATTGCGCCAATACCCGTCGTTTTTCTTTATATGTTTGCCAAGCAGCTTGGTAATTTTTCATTAGTGTTTGCTCCGAAGCACTAAACTGTTTATCTACCAAATCCAACGCCATCGCGTCGGTAAACGTTGCCGCAGTGTGCTGGCCAATAATAACCGCTATATGCGGGGCCAAGTCTCGAACTGTTTTTAATGGAACGGTTTGGCCATTGACCTGAATACGACCGGTTTTCCCGCGTGTTAAGACTCGTCGAATAATACATTGCCCATCGGACACATATTTAACCCACGCTTCCGGAGGCGCCGCCCACTCAAACACGCCTTCCAAAACAGCTGTCTCACAGCCAGTTCGAATCCATTTATCTGATCCTGTTTTACCCAACAACAATGCCAAGGCGTCTACAACAATTGACTTCCCCGCACCCGTTTCTCCTGTTAATACAGTAAACCCGTCTCCATAGGCAAGTTCGCACGACTCAATAATAACAAAGTCTTGAATCCGCAAATAGCTTAACATGTCAACTCTGATGGACATTGTTGAGCAATAATGCATGTTTCACACGCTGGCCGTCGTGCCATGCAAAATGTGCGCCCGTGAAAAATAAGCAATGTTGATAGATGACTCCACAAAGCCTTCGGCCAATCAGCTTTTAACCGATGCTCAATTCGAACCGGATCGGTATCGCCATGAAACCCCAATCGACGTGAGACTCGCGCTACGTGAGTATCCACGGCAATGCCGGGCTGTTTAAACCATTGAGACATCACCACATTAGCCGTTTTTCGCCCGACACCCGGTAACTGCACCATGGCATCTAAGGTATCGGGGACCTGACCGCCAAAGTTGGACACTATACTATGGGCCGCCGCTTGAATATGTTTGGCTTTATTATTAAAAAAGTTAATGGATTGAATATACACTTTAATAGCATCGAGCGAGGCATTAGCCAGAGCTTCTGGTGTGGGGTACGCCTCAAACAATGCCGGCGTGACTTGATTAATACGGTTATCGGTGCACTGGGCAGACAAAATAACCGCAATAAGCAACTCGTACGCATTGCGATGGGTTAAAAATGCCTGATCGGGTGGATAATAATCAGCCAAAATTGGATAAATACTATCCACCAACGGAGCGGTCATGCCAAGGTAATGCCTACCGGGCAATGATCCGACCCCAAGACTGTCGATTGAATAAACGCATCGGTTAGGCGAGGCTTCAGATCTGGCGTAATAAACACATAATCAATACGCCACCCAATATTGCGTCGACGAGCCGCTGCGCGATACGTCCACCAGGTATAGTGATCGGGCTCTTGGTTAAATGACCGAAATGTATCAATATAGCCTTCTAAAACAATGCGATCCATCCATTCTCGTTCAATGGGTAAAAACCCAGATATCCCTGAATTTTCCTTGGGGTTTGCTAAGTCAATCGCCGTATGCGCTGTATTATAATCCCCCATAATAATTAGCGATTGGCCTTGGGCTCTTAAATCCCGACAATACGCAAAAAAATGATCATAAAAGTCCAGTTTATACTGCAAGCGCTCGTCATTTTTTTGACCATTGGGGAAATAGACTCCTAACACGGTGTAATCCGAATATATAGCGCTCATAACTCGTGCTTCGGAATCAAACTTTGAGTTACCAAAGCCTTTAATAACAGTTATAGGATTGGTCTTGCTAAATAAGGCTGTCCCACTATAGCCTTTTTTTTCAGCGCCTTCCCACGCAGTATGATACCCGATTGGGTTTAAAATTGTGTCATCCAAAACATCGGGGTGAGCTTTAGTTTCTTGCAACACTAGCACATCCGGTTCGGTTTCTTGTAAATACGTCAAAAACCCTTTTTTGACACACGCTCGAATTCCATTAACATTCCACGATACTAGCGTTGTTGGCATATTAATATGATAGACGGTTTATAGACTATTAGTCTATACGCATGTCGTAAAAACAACGGGTTTAAGTGGCACTACTCGCCTTGATACGTATTGCTATAGTTATCTTGATTCAAATAATCAGCCAATTCATCGTCTAGCCACCCAATTCAAAAACAGAAAAAAACTGGCATTATAGTAAGTCTAGAACTGAGTTTTTTGCTCATTTGGAATCAATGTGTCCCCCAACGTATAAACCAGTAACACGTCGTTTAATCCCTGTCATAGACTTTTTAATAACGACTAGTCTATACTATTAACAACTGGATGTCGCCGGCTTAGCTCAGTTGGTAGAGCAACTGACTTGTAATCAGTAGGTCACGGGTTCAACTCCTGTAGCCGGCTCCAGTATACTATATAACCTATGAGCGGATCATCATTTTGGAAAGAATTCCCCAAACCTATTGTGGCTTTAGCCCCCATGGAAGGTTATTCTGATAGTGCGTTTCGCCAAGTATGTAAATCAGTCAATCCATCAATTGTTACCTATACTGAATTCACATCAGCGGATGGCCTACACCATAGTCCGGATCGGGTAAGAAAAAAGCTGCAATTCAAACCCACGGAAAGCCCCGTTATTGCTCAAATATTTGGCAAGCATCCTGAAACATTTGTTAGTGCGGCAAAACTAATCGAGGACATGGGTTTTTCTGGCATTGATCTAAATATGGGGTGCCCCGCTAAAAAAGTGGTTAAATCCGAGCATGGGGTTGCCTTACGAAAAAACCACGATCTTGCCTTTAAACTAATTGAGTCTGTTGTTAAAGCGACAGCCCTGCCCGTTAGCGTAAAAAGTCGATTGGGATGGGAAGATTCTAGTGATTTAGAAGCCTTCTGCCTCGGTGCTGAATCCGCCGGCGCTAGTATGATTGCTATTCATGCGAGAACGTATACACAGCCTTATAAAGTGGCTGCTCAATGGTCCCCTTTGTATCAATTAAAAGACAAGTTATCGATACCCTTATTAGGAAATGGGGGGCTTTCTGGACTGGCCGATGGCTATAGTAAGATTGAAAATTTAGATGGATTTCTAATTGGTCAAGCGGCAATGGGCAACCCTTGGGTATTTTCAGAATCAAATCCCTCGCCCAATTTTCATGAAAAAATCCCAATAATTAAAGCCCACGCCCAATATCTAATTGAAGACAAAGGGGAACCGGTGGGATGCCGTGAAATTCGAAAGCATTTGGTTACCTACTGCAAACTAATTCCCAATGCCCGCCAATGGCGCAGCGAGTTGGTCCACGTGGAATCCCTAGATGCCATTCAATCTATTTTGGATCGTATGGCCCTCACGTTGTCACAATCATTGCCTATAGACTAAGCGCCTAACACCCCAATGTTTAAAATCAGCTAAAGGGGGGCATTACACTTGTGTTTGACTATAAACTATGGAGCTCCCCACACCTATGACTATTCAAAACGTTAAGGCTTACAGCCTTTTTACATTCGTTGTTGCATCCGCATCAATTACTAGTTTAGATTCTTTATCGACTCATTTAATCGCAATGCGTTTAATCGAAAAACCCGCGCTACGTATGGCCGTTGTCGGCACATACAATGACCCTTTTAAGAACGAAAACCTCGGGGCCTATTTTCATGCCATTCATTCTGAACAATATAACGGGGCCTATCAAGTCAGTGTTCAAGCCTCATTTTAATTGTTAATTACTCACTTGCATCATTTGACGAATGGCTGTTGCAAAAGCTGTGATATCATCCGCCGTCGTACACGGCCCAAAACTAACACGAATCGCCGATTGTATGCGTTCTAGATTATTCGGAAACATGGCCGAAATAACCGGAGACAGCTGCATGCTGCCCGTGGAACATGCCGAACCAGCCGCTATCGCAATCCCTTGCAAATCCATAGCCATTACCACCGTGTGCGCATCATGACCCAACAGGCTAAAATTTAGAATATGAGGCATCGCTGATTCTGGCGTATTCCATATAATTTGACCGGAGTTTAATTGATCCCGCAATTGGGCATTTAATGTCTGGTAATGGGCGCTTATTAAATCCTGTTGGGAAACAAGGTGGGTCAATGCATACCCCAAACCCGCAATAGCCCATACATTTTCAGTACCGGCCCGAACCCCGTGCTCTTGATGCCCGCCTGTGATCCATGGCGTTAATAAAACCTGACGCATGCACAGCACAGCACACCCTTTAGGGGCTCCCAACTTGTGCCCCGAAAAAACTAAATAATTATAATCCAAATCAGGAATAGGCTGTTTTCCTACCCACTGAACGGCATCCGTATGTACCGGAACATTATGCTGTTTGGCTACATTAATGACGGCATCAAGGGGTTGGTTAATCCCTGTTTCGTTATTGGTCATCATAACGGATATAAGCGCAGTATTAGGGGTTATTAATTGCGACAAAGCCTCAATATCCACAACGCCTGTAGGCAAAACAGGAATAATCTGCACATCCACCCCATCATCTGCTAATGCCGCTGCTGTTGCCCGCACACAGGCATGCTCTATTGCACTCACTAAAATACGACAAGCGCCCGATTGCCGCGCAACCGTACGCAACACATAATTGTTGGCTTCTGTCGCTGATGAAAAAAAGACCCCTGTGCAATCGCCGCCCACATGATGTTGAATGTGATGCCGAACACTTTCAATTGTTTCTTTACTATCTTGCCCCAAGCTATGCATACTTGAGGGATTGCCATATACCTGAAGCGCACGGGTTACTTTGGGAAGAATGGCTGAAATAATAGGTGTCGCTGAACTGTGGTCCAAATAAATACGTGTCATTAGGGTTGAATAGCCGCTAGTTGATGCACACACCGATCCACAATATCTAAGCGTGTTTGCACCAATGCATCTGCTGTTTGGGTCAATTGTTTCAGCACCGGGGGCCGATAAAGGGAATCACTGGCAATTAATTGCAAGGCATGGGTACATTGTCCCCATAAATCAGCATACCGATTATGTTGCTTTAAAAAGAATTGATAAAATACTGAGTTTTTTTTCATAGCGACCATCAATCCCTCAGAAATAGGTTCAAAAACAGCCGACAATGTGCATATATCATGATCCCATTCTACAGATATTTTATCAGGAACGTATGTGGAAACACGGGTATAAAACTGATTTAATGCTGGCAAGGGTAATGCGTTTAGAATTAAAAAATAGTCGGTTATTTGCAATTCGGTCCAGGTGTTGTGTTTTACAGCGTATTGCACCCGCATAGACTGCGTTTGCATGTGAGTCATTTGTGATTGATCATGGACCAATTGATAGTACAAACGCCGACACCATTGCTGAATTGAGGGGCGTGTTGATTGCCCAAATACATGCGTTAACCACTGATTAAAGCACCGATCCCAATTGGTATCCCAAACTCCAATACAATTGGTCAAACAGACACCATTCACGGTTACCTTAAATTGATCCGCGGATACCGACAATCCTTGCACAAAACTAGCCCGCGTATCAACCGCTAATACGCTGACAAATACCAATGTTTGCATCCAAGCAATCGCAATAGAATCGCACTGCTGATTCACTTCTGCAATTGTCATGGGTTCGTTGCCCCATTGAATGATTCGCTTTAATTGACGAAATGTATCCGATTGTATATCCCACACCGGCGCACATTGAGCCGCTAATATTGGAATAGCTGTATAAATCGATACAAATGGTGTACTCATGTTAATTGCCCCAATGCATACCGATCCTGTCCGGACAAATCGGAATTAATTTGTATATGTTTGTACCCATAGTATGTCATCATATCACGCACTCGCTGTCCTTGATCATACCCAATTTCCAATGCAAAAAACAATTGCTGATGCTCAGCGCTAGCCATATTCATTAAAAACTTTTGAATCCATGCCAGGCCGCCATCGCCGCCATCCAAGGCTATTCTAGGCTCATAGTTTTGTACCGTTTTTGCTAACGCCGAATCTTGCATATTCACATACGGTGGATTTGAAATAATTAACCCCGATTGAATCATTGAGCCCGAAGCAATGGCTTCAAAAACATCTTGGCGATATAGTGTAACGGTTTCAGAGTCAAGTTTTTGACAATTTCTTTGTGCCGTTTGGTAAGCAATGGGGCTAATATCCCACCCACAAATACTCGCGTTTGGAAATCGACGCGCCATTTCCAATGCAATACACCCGGTGCCATACCCCACATCCGCAATATGCGTGACCGATACCGCTCCAATATAGGTACAGGCCGCTTGCACCAGACCTTCTGTTTCTGGCCGTGGAATAAGAACACCAGGCGCTACAAATACGAGCCGGTCAAAAAATGGAGCATCGCCTAATAAGTACGCGACTGGCATCCCTTCATGATATTGTTGGACAGCTGCCTCGTACGATAAATCCGCTCGACGTGTGCCAGTTGGTGCACGCCCCTGCAAAAAATACGCATCGATTAACGCTAAATCTTGATAACTATTGGGATCCAACCGTTACCCTTTTTCTAAACGTGCCAATTGATCCGCTTGGTGCAGGGCATCAATCACTATATTTAATTTATCCCCACTTAAAATATCGGCCAAACAATGTACGGTAAGTCCAATGCGATGATCCGTTACACGCCCCTGTGGAAAGTTATACGTACGAATTTTTTCAGACCGATCCCCACTCCCTACCAATTGACGACGCATTGAATCAACGGAATCATTGGCCTGCTGCTGGTAAAAATCGTAAAGCCTTGATTTTAACAATCGTAACGCTTTTTCTTTATTTTGAAATTGCGACCGCTCATCTTGACACGCGACTGCGGTCCCTGTGGGAATATGTGTAATTCGAACGGCTGAATCTGTTTTATTCACGTGCTGCCCCCCGGCACCCGATGCCCGATACGTATCCACACGCAAATCTTTGGGGTTCAAGGTTACGTCCACATCATCGGCTTCGGGCAAGACTGCAACACTAACTGCTGAGGTATGAATGCGGCCAGATGCCTCTGTATTGGGTACCCGCTGGACACGATGCACCCCACTTTCAAATTTTAAAGCCTGGAAAACCCCATCGCCTGACACCATGACTACCGCCTCTTTAGTCCCGCCTAATTCAGTAATATTATGATCTACAACGGACCATGTCCACGCATTTTTTTCGGCATAACGCTGGTACATACGGTACAAGTCATTCGCAAATAATGCCGCCTCGTCACCCCCTGTACCCCCCCGAATCTCCAAAACTGCATTTTTTTGATCATCCGGGTTTTTAGGCAACAAAAACATATTAAGGGCAACCTCTAACGCTTTAATTTCAGGAATCAACCCATCAATTTCATCTTGAGCCATATCCGATAACTCAGGGTCATTCAGCATTGTTTGGGCCTGCGCTTTTTGATCCAGTGCTGTTTTTAGCTTTCGATAGTCGTTAATCCCAGGCTTTAACTGAGAATAATCTCGATTCAAAGCTTCGTATCGCTTTAAATCTTGTGTAACCGACGGGTCACTTAGCTGGCGCTCGATATCTAAAAATCGACGTTCAACATCTTCCAGCTTATCCAAAAACCCGTTCATACCAGCAATCGCTTACGATGCTTGCTGGTATTTTTTCTTGAACTTTTCAATACGCCCTTCCGCATCCACAAAGTGACTATCACCCGTGAAAAATGGATGGCATTGAGAACAGACATCCACGCGAATGTCTTTGCATGCAATCACCTCAAAGGATGCGCCGCATGCACAAGTTGCTGTTACTAGTTTTGGTGCATACTCAACAGACACAGTATGCTTTTTTCGTTTATCTATTTGTTTTGCCATAATAGAGACAAACTATACTAGACCGCGCCAAGGATTGTCAAGCAACTTGTCAAGCAACTTCTTATCCTGTACTATTTAGTTAATATGTCATTCCTAGATTTTAATATCAAATGTTCCGAGCAATCAGGCTGTCCCGTTGTTAAATTGTCTGGGGAAGTGGATATTCACACTTATACCGATATGATGAAAACGCTTCAATCCTATATTGACAAGCCGAAGTCATCGGTTATCCTAAACATACTAAATGTCGATTACATTGACAGCACTGGGCTTGGCGCCATTGCTAAATGTGCCCATCACATGGACAAAAACAATGGGTTGATTTATGTTGTGTGCAATAAGCCTCAAATTCTCAAATTATTTGATATTTGCGGATTAACAAAAAAAAATGTTTCAATATTTGAAAGCGAAGCATTGGCCATCAAAGCGTTTTTGGGATCCGTTTAAGACAATCAAATGGTTAACGATACTGTATCCCTAACCTTACCTACAAAGTCCGACTACGCCGGTGTGGTTCGTTTAATGCTATCCGGTATTTGCTCGCGAATGGATTATTCAATAACTGATATTGAAAACATTAAACTAGCGGTTTCTGAGGCCTATGCTAATGTTATCAAACATGCCTTTAAAAAAAAGCCAGAATCCGATGTTACCGTGAAGTTTTATGTTTTAGAGCATGGGTTAAAGATTTGTATTCACGATAACGGGGATGGGTTTGATGTCAATGGTAAAAAAACTAACTATAATTTTGATGATTTAGACGACCCCTCCGTGGGCATGGGCGTTGGGCTTACCTTTATTGAAAGCCTTATGGACGAACTGAACATTGACTCAACTATCGGAACTGGAACAGTGGTGACTATGTTCAAAAAAAAATCGAGCTGTAATTAATCGATTAATCAAAATCCATCGTCTTTTTCTTCATCATAATCATTATAGGTACCAGCTGGAAAAAATGGCTCAGCATATGGATTTAGTCTTGGTGGAAATAGCGCTTTTTATCCCCTATTTCATCGTTTTCTACACTGCCTAATTAATACTAAAACTTATTTTTTGCTAGATCAAACCACGCGCACCATGGCATCAATCCGTAAGACAGCCGCTAGCTCATTGAGTTGAAGCCCTTGAATAACCGATTCTTTAACTGGGTGTGTGATCAGTATGATGGATGCTTCGTCGCCTTGATTTTTCTGAATCACCGTTTTTAAACTCACGCCGGCTTGGCTCAACACATGCGTCACCTGCTCCAAAACACCCACATGATCTTGGACCGATAAACGCATATACATTGCCGTTTCCTGATCACCCAACGGAACCAATTGCGCCGGTTTTAAAGAAACAGGCGTGGACGTCGATGCCCCAATCGCCACCACATCGGATAAAATAGCCGAGGCCGTTGGAATCCCACCCGCCCCTTTGCCCACCATCATCGCATCACCCACACAATCACCGTGCAAAAACAACGCATTCACTTCATTACTCACTGACGCCATGGCATGGGTATCGGGTAATAACATCGGGCACACGCGTACCGCCAACCCATGATCCGTCGCTGTAATCGCCCCAATTAATTTCACCACATACCCCATATCTTGAGCATGCAACATATCGGCTAACTGAACCGACTCAATGCCTTCGACCGGTATCGCGTCAATGGAAATATCCACATGAAAGGCCACCCCGGCTAAGATAATAACTTTATATGCCACATCCATACCACTCACATCCATAGTGGGGTCCGCCTCTGCAAACCCCAACGCTTGCGCCTCCTTTAAAGCTGCGTCATACGGCATTGAATCCGCCAGCATACGCGTTAACATATAGTTAGTGGTTCCATTTAAAATACCCATAACGGATTGAATTTTATTGGCGGCAAACCCCACACGTAAGCTTCGAATTAATGGGATACTGCCACCAACCGCCGCTTCACACGCTAAAATGACGCGATGATCATGCGCCAACTGAAATAAAGCCTGCTGATGCTTGGCAATCACTTCTTTGTTGGCCGTTACCACGTGTTTGCCCGAAACCAATGCATCCTGAATATACTGATACGCCGGGTACTCACCGCCAATCGCTTCGATCACTAATTCAATACTTGGATCTGCCAAAATACTGGCAATATCGTCCGTTACAGGAATGGACGCCGGCAGGCCATTATCGCGAGCTTTCTGGCAATCGCGAACCCCCACAACCTGAAGCTTAACATCTGTTTCATGCAAGCCCAATTTCATCGCCAACTGCTCGCGATTGGATTGCAAAATATGCCATACGCCTTGTCCAACAAACCCAAACCCAAGTAATGCAATATTCATAGTTTATCCTTTTTGTATTTGATTCATAATGGTCGTTGCTCGGTCTGATACCGATTGTACTGGCGTATCCAAGTCAATAACATGAATATCAAACGGTGCCGCCAACGTGGTTAATTGATTTAATTCAGACGGAGTTAGCCCTCGAATTGCCGTGATAAACACTAGGCCTGCATCCAAAAAGGCATACCCAATGTCCATCAAATGCCGCAACATATCTTGGCGAAGCTCGGTAATGGAATCGGTATCCGCATCCGCTTGACGCAAAAATTGAAACCCATGTCGATAAACCTGTATACCGTGATCAAATATTATTTTTTCCAGATCAATACCCATATCCGAATACTGCTGTTTTGTCACCTGACCTGTAATAACGACTAAAAGGGGGCGGTGCTTGTTTTTTTCCAAACGGTCCTCGGCATTGACATGACCGGGTCGCCAATATTTAGATCGCTGCTGAACATAGCGTTTCGACCAATCCTCATCGGCCACACTCGAACGAATTTGCCCCATGCCCACAGTATTGTTGGATTGACGGTCCACAATAATAAAACTACCTAAGTGGGGATTATCTTGATAATACTCATACGGAATCGGTTGATCAAATGTGCACACACACTCTCCAATTTCATTCAGTGTCAACGTTGGCGCGTCCAAGTGATCCAAGGTGTTAATATCCAAGCGGTATTGAGGCGCTTCCAACGAACCGCTTAACAGTTTCGCTCGGGTTTTAATCCAATATAAATGGTTGGGAATCATTGGTGTATCAGACATCCATACAATTGTGGATACAAATTGATTGCCAATGCCTACGGGACTGGCGGTACCTACCAACACATCGCCCCGAGACACATCCACTTCATCGCTCAACGTAAGCGTAATGGACTGCCCTCGAATGGCCGATTCATGATTGCCATCCATTGTAACAATTGATTGAACAGTGCTCGACACATTAGCCGGTAGCACTGTTATTGAATCCCCAACAGCCACTTGGCCAGTAGTGATTTGACCTGTAAACCCGCGAAAATCTAAATTGGGCCGGTTCACCCATTGCACTGGCATTGAAAATGACCGATTGGGATCGACGGTTTGCAGTGGCACCGTTTCTAAATAAGTCAAAAGACTGGGGCCCGTATACCATGGCATTGCCGTACTAATATCTACAATGTTATCGCCATTGAGCGCCGATACTGGAATTGCTGTAAAGTCTGAAATTCCGATGCTTGAAGCAAACCCCTGATAATCATCTAAAATTGCCTGATACTGGGGTTGACTGTAGCCGACCAAGTCCATTTTATTAATGGCTAAAATAATTTTATTAACACCCAGTAAGTGAACCAAGGTTGAATGCCGTCTCGTTTGGGTCATAATACCCTGTCGAGCATCCACCATTAAAATTGCTAATTCTGCCGTTGACGCACCCGTGGCCATATTGCGGGTATACTGCTCATGACCTGGCGTATCAGCCACAATAAATTTACGCTTATCCGTTGAAAAGTACCGATACGCCACATCGATGGTAATACCCTGTTCACGCTCAGACGCCAAGCCATCTACCAATAAAGCAAAATCAATACTATCCCCTTGCGTCCCCATTTTTTTTGACTCGGACTGTAACGTATCCAATTGATCCTCGTATATTAATTTGGATTCATATAATAGCCGACCAATCAAGGTTGATTTTCCGTCATCAACAGATCCGCACGTAATAAAACGCAGCAAACTTTTATGCTCTTGAGATTTTAAATATGCCAATATATCAGTTTCAATTAAATTGGATTGATGGGCCATTAGAAATACCCCTCCTGTTTTTTCATTTCCATAGATGCGCCACTATCGTTATCAATTACACGCCCCTGTCGTTCAGATGTTTTTGTAAGTAACATCTCTTGAATAATATCTGGCAGCGTATTGGCCGATGACTCAATTGCGCCTGTAAGCGGGTAACACCCCAATGTTCGAAATCGAACACGTTTCAGCTCCGGTACTTCTCCTTCCTTTAGTGGCATACGCGCATCATCCACCATAATCCAGGACCCATCACGCCAGACAACGGGGCGTTCTTTAGAAAAATACAACGGCACAATTGGAATATCTTCCAAATAAATATATTGCCAAATATCCAGCTCTGTCCAATTGGACAAGGGAAATACTCGAATGGACTCCCCAGGTTTTTTCTTTGTATTATATAGCGACCACAACTCCGGGCGCTGATTTTTTGGATCCCAGCGATGCTGGGTGGATCGAAATGAAAAGATTCGTTCCTTCGCTCGTGATTTTTCTTCATCGCGTCTTGCCCCACCAAATGCAGCATCAAATTGATGATGATCCAACGCCTGCTTTAGTGCTTGAGTTTTCATAATGTCAGTATGCACTGCAGATCCATGGGTAAATGGACCAACGTTATCCGCAATACCATCCGGATTAATATGTACCAGTAAATTCAAATTATACTGCTTCGCCAGTTGATCCCGAAAGGCAACCATTTCTTGAAACTTCCACCGCGTATCAATGTGCATGACGGGAAAGGGAATATTGGATGGATAAAATGCTTTTCGTGCAATATGCAACAAGACAGACGAGTCTTTCCCAATGGAATAAAGCATAACGGGGTTATCGGACTCCGCTACCACCTCACGCATAATATGAATGCTGTCTGCTTCCAATTGCTGCAAATGTGTTAATGCCATATTAGTGACCCTCCTGGTCTTTTCGTATTAATTTCCCATCTACAACATGCAATCCGCACTCCTTAGTACTGGCTTCCCACCACCACCGTCCGGATCGATTCGACTCCCCAGGCTGAATGGCGCGCGTGCATGGCGCACACCCAATACTGGTATACCCCTGGGAATACAACTCATTCATAGGGATGTTTTCAGCATCCACTACTGCCAATAACTGAGCCTCTGTCCACTGAATTAATGGATTGAATTTAGTTATTGAATTACCCGAATCAAATTCCGCTAATGGCAAATTCGCTCGATCAGGAGATTGCAATCGACGCAAGCCTGTCACCCAAGCATCATACGGGTCTAGTGCACGCTGCAATGGCTGAACTTTACGGACGTAGCAACACTGCTTTCGAGCATCAACACTGTGATAAAAGCCATTAATCCCGTGATTTCGAACCAATCCCTCCACCGCTTCAGTGTCTGGACTGTATACACGGTATCGAAACCCATACTGTCGTTCAGTCTCTACAAGCACAGTGTAAGTTTCTGGATTTAGCCGTCCCGTATCCAACACAAAAATAGCGGGATCAACACCCTTTACTTGGCACGCCTTTACCCAATAGTGTGTTAGCACTTGATCCTCTATGCTAAGCGAGGATGCTACAACTACCCTGGCGCCAAAAGCATCCAAAATAGCCGCCATTATTGTGGGCAAAGAGGCTCGGTTTTGTGCCGTATTAAATGTAGCTATATCCATGGCTTAAATCTGATAATCATACGTTTTTTTCCCAAATGCGATTAATTCCCAGAGGCGCTCATGGCCATAATACAATAAAAGCTTTGATAAAAATTCAATACTACCAATTGACAACGCCATAGCCCAAGTACCCGTGATGTACCATGAGATCAACGTTGTAATCACCGTCGCAGTAATACGCCACGACAGTGATTTAACTAAACTGCGTCGATGCGTATCAACTATGCTTTTCGTATTTGTACTAGCCAATGTGTTTCTACCTTCTCTTGTTTAACAATAGTATGGCCCTCTTGCTGTACAGAATTTGGTACATTTTGAATTGGCTCCCCATCGTCTAATAAGACGGCCACTATATCTCCAGACTGTAGCCCCTCTAAAGCCAGCTTTGTTTTTACAAAATTCATTGGGCATGAGACTCCCCGAAAATCATGCTGCACCATGGCTTTTTTTATGGCAGGGGTGGCAGCTG
>CERI01117561.1_pt1 | contig 24203 bp, 24 predicted proteins | sample 350261 | NCBI WGS metagenome assembly CERI01 (sample SAMEA2620979, study PRJEB7988) | marine metagenome | isolation source: saline water (ENVO:00002010), including
TTTTTCCAGTTAATAATGTATTTTCATTAGTTGATGATATATTACTTTCACCAAACATAATAGTATTTTTATTAGTAGCAGAACTATTAGATTCACCCATAATTAATGAATTTGTTGTATTAATATTCACAACATTATTACTACCAAATACAGAATTATAATTGGAATCTTTCAATTCATTTGATTGTCCACTAACAATTGAGTTATTATTATTACTTATATCGTGATTATCACCAAATATTGCATTTTTCTCACTATTATATTCTTTATTTTTAAATCCTATTGCTATTCCGTTTTTTGAATTTTTTAAATCATTTTGTTCTCCTGATATTATATTTCCATCTGTATTATTTATTTTATTTGTTTTTCCTAATACATAAGTTCTTGTTGTATTTCCGCTAACATCATTATTATTCCCCACTACACTTATATTTACAACATCTCTTATTGTATTACTAGCCCCTACTGTGATACTAGTGTTATTATTTACATTAGTATTTAAATTACCGTATATAATAGAACTACTATTGGTATTTATTGTATTATTATTACCGCCTATGAAAGAATTATTATTATTTATACTGTTATTATCTTCACCCGTAACAACCGTTTGATTACTATTATTTTCTTTATTATTTTTACCAATTATTAAGGAGTTAGTAGAAAATTGTATTTGATTGTTTCCTTCTCCTAATACAGTAGTTTGATTTGTATCTGACACTATATTTGATTTTCCACTAATTAATGTATTAGTATTTTGAGAAACATTATTCAAATTACCCATTGTTACTGTATTTACGTCATTAGACGATTGATTGGAATTTCCTAGTGAAACAAAATTAGTTGATGATGATATAATATGATTTTCACCTGTTGATAATGATGTTTTTGTATTTGTAATAGTATGATCATTGCCAATATAAATAGAAGATATATTGTCTGTCATTGCACCGTTCGCATTATACACCTTATTACCTTTTCCCATAATCAATGAATTTGTTATATTATTACTAACATCATTATTTAATCCAGATACTAATGAACCTTTTATTCCTTTTGTACTATTTGATATTCCAGATACTATCGATTCATGTGTTGTAGTAACATTATTGATATTACCTGATACTATACTATTGTATGTGCTTGTTACCATATTTTTTGAACCATCTAATAGTATATTTTCACTAGTTGATACAAATTGTTCTCTTCCAAATATTGCATTGTTTTGACCATTATTTTCCATATTTTTAAATCCAGATACTATTGATTGAATTGTATTGCCACTTACATCATTATCTAAACCATTAACCAATACAGATGTATTATTTCTAACTTTATTTGAATCACCTAATACTGTTACTGTATTATTTCCAGAGACAATATTACTTTTACCTTTAACATTACTATAATTAGATAACTGAACTGTATTTGATTTTCCACCAACTATTGTGTTAATATTTTGAGATGTATTGTTAGAATCACCTATTACCATACTCGCATTGCCTGTAGAATCTGTATTATTTTTACCACTTATTAAACTATTTGTCGTTTGTGTTACATTATTTCCTTCACCTTGTATTAATGATTTATGAGAATTATTAGTAACATTATTTAATCCTACAATTAATCCTTCTTGTGTGCTTGTATCATTATTATTTTTTCCTATCATACCTGTTGCTATACTTCCTAACATTTTATTAGTTTGACCTACCATTACAGATCTAAACCCATTTTCACCATCATTACCCTCACCTACTATTAAACTATCGTCTGTTTCATATGCCATATTATTACTTCCTATTGCAAATGCAACCATACAACTACTCAAATCATTATTTATTCCAAATGCATATGTTTCGGTATTATTTCTTAAAATATTCCCTTTACCTGCTATAATACTATTATCATTATTTTCAACTGTATTATTAGTTCCTAATATAAATGAACCAGATGCATCTATAGTTTCATTACTTTCTCCTGTAATTAAAGAATTCTTTGAATCGGTTGTATAATTAGAATTACCTAATGTTGTAACGGTATTTCCTGAATAATCTCTGTTGTTTTTTCCAACTATCATTGAATTTATTGTATTATTACTTGCATCATTACTAGTTCCAAACACAGTCGTTTCAAATACATCTTTTGTTACGTTATGTTTTCCAGAAATATTACTATTATGTGTTGTTTGAATTGTATTATTGCTACCAAATATTGAGGAATTAGTGGCGTTATTTACTATATTTGTATTACCATTTATTATAGAACCATCGGTTGTAGTGGTAGATAAACTATTACCAAATAAAGCATTGTTATTTCCCCCTGATACTGTATTATTACTTCCTGCTACTATATTATTTTTACTATTATTATTTGATTGGTTATTTAATCCCATTAATATTGTTCCTGATGAATCATTAATTGTATTATTTTTCCCTTGTATTAATGAATAATCTGAATTTAAAATTGTATTATCTATTCCTACTATTCCACTTGTATTCGTATTAGTTATTGTATTAGATTTACCACTACTAATAGAATTATTAGTGTTTGTAGATTGATTTAATTCTCCAAAATGTGCATTATAATTTCCATTTGATATCGTATTTGATTTACCACTAATTATTGTATTATCCGTATTTGTTTGAACGATATTTAATTCACCATTTATTAAGGTATTGCTTGTATTTGATATGTTATTACTAGTTCCTGTTATAAATGATTCATTTGTTGTTAACCCTGTATTTAATTTTCCAAATATAAATGAATTTGTTAATGATGTAGAATTATTATCTTGTCCTCCTAATATACTATTATTTGTTATATTTGCTGTTTGATTATTACCAAAAAATGAATTGTAATTACCATTTGTATCTAATTGGGACGTTCCTGATAATAATGAACCAATAGTATTACTAATAGCGCTATTATTATGACCAAATACAGAACAAGCACTACTATCTTTTATTATATTTGCACCACCAGCATTAAATATTAATTGAGAATTACTGATATCATTATTATACCCAAATGATGCATTCCATTTTCCTGCCGCTAATATATTCTTATGACCAGCTGCAAAACTATTTTGAGCTAATATGAAATTTTCTTGACCAAAAGCAGCAGAATTTTCAGGGTTATATATAGGATCTGCCGATATATGTCCCAAAGTTGAGTCTCTTCCTGCTACAAATCCACCAGAACAATCAAATATTTTATTATTAATACCAAAAGCGGTATTTGATGATGATGATAAAGAATTATGTATTATATGTCCTTTGCCAAATGTGGTTGACCTTGTTCCATCTATTATTTTATGATCTGTACCCATACAAAAATGGTAACCATCTGGTTCTGCTGTTCCTATCACAGTATGATTTGAACCCATTGCAAATCCATATCTTGATTTCAATTCTATGGTTTGGCCTATTCCTACATCATTCCATGATATATCTACTGTATCGTTACCTGCTTTTATAAATGGTTTATTTAAATAATTCAAATCCAATAACGCTTTACATTCATGTGTTCCTACAGCTAAATTATGTTGTGCAACTACTATACCATCTCCAGATGCATCAAAAATAGTTGTTTTTGAATAAATTGGTATTTTCATAAACTGTTGGTCACTTACACATACTCTTCCTTCTACTTGAAATTCTGCTTCAAATAAATCCTGATCATATAAATTCCTAATTATACCTACTGGTATATTGTTTAAATATACAGTAGTATTCCCCAATTCATCTACACCACTCAACCAATCCCCTGTTTTTGCTACATCTGATTCTACTGATATGATAAAATCTTTATTTTCATCATCAGTATATATTAATCTACTTCCATTGTATCTTATTGAACCCGGTGGTTTATATGACCTAACTGTGTCTATTCTATTTAAAATCAAAAAATTACTTGTTCTTATATTTCCCGATACATCTAACATAGCTACATTATATGGTTCTAATGCTGTTGATTCGTCGGGATCATGGCCTACTAATAATTTCCCATCATCTCTTAAAAGCATTTTAATATTAGAACCTGACATATCCATAGTATTATTATTATCTTTATTAACTACAAATTTGATACCTGTAAACAATCTTGTATCATTTAAATTATTTTGTTTATATCTTTCATAAAATCCAATACCAGTTGCTTCACTTCCATCTGATTTCTCACATATTGCAAAATTCCCATTGTTAGCATAAGCCAATCTTCTTGATGCTGACACATCACCAAACGATAATCGTGACATTGGTGTTGCTGTTCCAATACCAACATATGATGTACTACCATCATTGTCATGATATAATTCTAGATTAGGACCTCGTTGCCAAAAATTTGATTTTTCAAATAAGACACTGGTTGCTTTCACGTTTCTATTTCTTCTCGCTCCAGAATGCTGTTTCCATTGACTAGACATCTTATATATATGATTATTATTAAATATTTTATTTTCGGCAATTATTATTTTTATTCACATACACCATTTCCGTAATAAATTCACAAATATTTATTTCATTTACGGCTATGTATTAAAAATTATCTAAATATTTATTTTATTTAGATAAGACATATGGGGTATAATATAGAATTATCGATTCCGTTCAAATATTTTAATAATTTTACAACTATTAAAAGCAATATTATGGAACAATCCAAAAAAAATAATTGTGAATTATTCTTTGAAGATTTCGCCATTACATCTAAAAAAAAATATTGTGTTTTATCTTTCACTTTTCCTTCTGAAAATGATACTATTAATTTCTTAAAAGTTGTCCAAGAAATTAAAAAAATAAAAATTGAATCTATCAGCACTAATGATTTAGTTTGTAAATTAATTTATGCTTCGAAACAGTATATCAATATTATGGATAAAGATAAAGCTAAAGAATTTTTATTTAATAAAAAAAACGGTAATCTATATCATATCGCCCCAAATATATTTAAAATTTTAAAATAATTATCTTTTCTTCTTCTTTTTCTTTTTTTTCTTTGATTTTCCTTTTTCCCTCTTATTTGTTTTTCTTCTTCTTCTCCTCCTTCCTTTTTTCATTAACCGTTTAATTGTTTTTTTTAATGATAATCTATGTTTTATTGGTTTTGTAAGTAACCGTCTTAAATCATTATTATCTAATTCTTGAAAGTTTATTTCATCAAAATTTCTATCCATTATTCTTAATTTTTTGCCATCATATTGTCTTTCACTTTCTAAATCTTGTTGTAATTCGCCATCAACATAAACCATTTTATTTGCATAACTCTTCATATAAATATCGTTATCCATTTAATATAATAATATATTTTATTATTACATATGGATTTTATATTACCAGAACCTAAAATTATTAACAAAAAAGTAAAAGATATTAAATTAAAGAAAAATAAATTCAATGATAAAAATGTTAAATATTTAGATGACCTTTTTGATTCCAAATATATTGGTGAATATTTTTTAAAAAAACAACTAAAAAAAGAGAACTAAAAATAAAGCACTATAAAAAAAGCTATCTCCTGTCTTCTTTTTATTTTTTTATTTGTTTTTTATTTTTTATAATTAAAGTTCAACACGACAACAAGGGCATTTATGTCCTTCTATTGTAGTCTTTAACATACTACCCAAACAACCATTACAAATGCTGTGGCCATTTTTACATACTATTTTTGGTCCTACTATTTTTTCAAAACATATAGGACAATCTTCTAGTCGTGTTAATGTTATATTAGATTTTGGATTAGTCATTTTTCCAATAACACTAGTTGCTATATCTAATTTAGCCTGTATAGAGGCTATTTGTTCTTCACTAGATATACGACGTTCCACTGCCCGTTGTAGCATAGCAATTTGAGAACAGTGTTGAACCGCTAATTCCATTGCTCGCAGGCGTTGATTTGGGGTATTCACAGCATCACGCATTAATCCATCCGCTATAACCATAATATTTTCAGTTAACACCTCTGGAGTGATATATTCATACGCAGGGGCTCCGCCAGTTCTCATAGCCTCTTGTATAAAATCTACTGTATTTGCCACATCTTGTCTTCTCTCGTATTCACGTCTAGCGTTTTCACGACGAACTTCAGTGGGTGGAACACGCACTCTACGTCTCATTTGTCTACGTGCGCGTGTATTGCGAGACCTCATAGTAACATTACGTTGTGGACAAGTTCTCCTGTTATGACCACGGTTACCACAACAACTACAAGTAACAGTTCGATATGACGCGTTGGTTGCCATTATAATATTATAAGTAATAAAGCTTATTGATAGGTAAAGTATAGTATTTGATACTGTATTAATATTCTTTTATATATTAATACATTATCCAGTAAAAAAATCAATTTTTTATATTCTTTGAACAAAGTTAATGAGATTCTTCCTTTTTGGTACTTTCATTAAATTGTTCTTCTGTCATAGACGATATAAATATAGAATCACCTTCTATATTTGCCTTATAATATCCAGGTTGTACTTTAAATACATACGCCATATTTTGATGTAACTTTAAATAATGTGGGTTTCCAATATCAAGCATAGTATATGAATAACCATATCGCTTTAATATAAATTGTCGTTCGATACCATTGTGAGCATCTACAATAGTAAAATCATTATAATTATCTAAATTTAGTTCGTGTTCAATCATTGTTATTTAATATCTATATTAATTATTATTAATTTTATTTCAATTTTTTTTTGTTACAAAGTCTATTTAAAATTGAAATTATTTATTTAATATAGTTAAAGATATTATACACTATTAAAACATTACAATATGAATACACAACTAATAAACAGTTTAAGATTATTATCATCTTTGGACAAAAAAGATGGTAAGCCATTTCAATCAAAAGCATTTGATAGAAGTGCTGATAAGATAAGAGATTGTGGAATAGTTATCAATAAATCAGATGATATCATAGGCTTAAAGTTGGGAAAGACTACTACAAAATTTTGTTTAGAATACTTGGAAACAGGTAAAATGAATAAAATCGAAAAGGCAAAAACCAATCCAAAGTATCAATTCGTAGATATATATGGAGTTGGTCCAAAGAAAGCAGAGGAGCTTGTAAGTAAACATAATATTAAAACTATGAGAGAATTGAAGAAAAAACAAAATGATGTTTTAAATGATGTTCAGAAAATAGGACTGAAATACTATGATGATATATTAAAACGCATTCCTAGAAAAGAAATAACAAGATATGCAAACAAAATGCGTACAATCTTGTCTAGTATTAATTTTACTGAAGACATTAAGATGGAAATAGTAGGTTCATACCGAAGAGGACTAAATAATTCTGGTGATATTGATGTAATTATTACATCAAATAATCCAAAATCAGAAGTGTTTGGAGTCTTTTTAGATTTATTGAAATCTAATAATATTATTAAGGAATTTCTATCAAAAGGTAGTAAAAAATCTTTAACGATAGGAAAGTTGAAAGGCAAACCTGCTCGTAGAATTGATTTCCTATTTAGTCCTGAACAAGAATATTCGTTTGCTACGTTATATTTCACCGGTTCTAAACATTTCAATACCTTTATGAGAGCTAGAGCAAACGCCCTTAATCTCACATTAAATGAACACGGGTTATATGAATATGTTAAACGAAAAAAAGGTAAGAAAATATCCGGTGATTTTGATAGCGAAGAAGCTATATGTAAATACCTAGGAGTTAAATATCTCCTACCTATTCACAGAGAAAATAAAAAAAACTTTGAATTAAATTAACAAAGTAAATAAACTTTGAAATATATTATAAAAATTGAAAACTTTTTTTATGTTTAATTATAGTTATAAAAATATGTTGACACGTTATAGAAAGAAAATGAATTTAGTATTGAATAACTACAAAAAATTAGGTAAATCTTATTTATCTAACTTAAATGAAAAACAATTAACTGATTTACTTATGGTAGCTAATGTTGGTTATTATAATAATGATAAGCCTGTTATGACAGATTATCATTATGACATTCTAAAAGATTATGTAGAAGATTATCATCCTGAAGCAGAAATTAATAATTATGTTCCACATACCACTATTACTGTAACTAAAAATAAGGTAAAATTGCCTTATCAAATGTGGTCTCAAGATAAGGTCAAAAAACCTCATTTAGTTGATAAAAGATTAAAGCCTATGAAAGATATTGTTATTAGTGCCAAGCTAGATGGTATATCTTGTATGCTTACTAAAGAAAAAGGTAAAGAAATGACCGCATATACGCGAGGAAATGGTATATTTGGACAAGAAATATCAAAACAAATATTGGATTATTTTGAACTACCAAATTTAGAAAAGCATTATTACGGATGGAAAAGCTTTTCAAAAATGACTTTTAGAGGAGAATTATTGATTAAGAAAGACACTTTCAATAAAAAATATAGCAAAGATTTTGCTAATGCTAGAAATTTTGTTGCTGGCGTTATAAATGCAAAAACTATTGATATTGAAAAATTAAAAGATATTGATTTGGTATTTTATGAATGCATTGAACCAGAGTTAACTCCATTTCATCAATTGGTTTTTATGGAAAAATTAGGACTTAAAGTTGTCAAATGCTTACATTTCGAACAATCTAAAACATCTTTAAAATTGAATTATGAAACTTTAAAGAAAAATTATTTAGATTGGCGTTATTCTTATAAATATGAAATTGATGGATTGGTCGTTACAGAAAATGTAATTGTTCCTAGAACATCCAGTAATCCAAAACATTCGTGGGCATTTAAAATGATATTAGACGAACAAATAGCTCAAAGTGTTGTAGAAGAACTATTATGGTCTCCTAGTAAAGATGGTTATTTGAAACCTAAAATTAGAATCAAACCAGTAACATTATGTGGTGCTAAAATCACATATGTTACAGTTCACAATGAACAATGGAGAAGAAAAAATGGCATTGATAAAGGAGCTATTATTGAAATTATTAGAAGTGGTGATGTTATTCCAAAAGTTCATAGTGTTGTAAGTAGAGCTCCGTCTATTAATGATCCTCCTAGTGAATATAAAGTTAAAATGGTAGGAGTAGATTATGTCTTGATAAATCCTGAAGATAACATAGACGTTAAAATAAAAAGTATACACGCATTCTTCTTACAATTAGAGGTCGCTGGTTTAGGTAGAGGCAATATTAAACGTATCATTGAAAAAGGTTATAATACCATTGGTAAAATTATTAATATGTCATTCGACGATTTTATGACTATTGATGGTTTCAAAGAAAAAATGGCAACTAAACTAGTAAATAATATTAAAATTGCTTTAACTAATGTTGAATTGCCTGTACTTATGGCTGCTTCTAATATATTTGGTAGAGGATTAGGATTGAAAAAAATACAACTTGTATTAGACAATTATCCTGATATTCTAAAATTAGACAGTCAAACAGCGTTCAATTATATTACTGGTGTGCGTGGGTTTTCAGATAAATCAGCAGAAAAGTTCGTTAATCATATAGATACATTTAAAAAATGGGTAATTGATAATAATCTTACAAAGAATATTAAATCAGTTAAAAAAGTTAAATATAATATGGGTCATCCATTATATGGTAAAAGCGTCGTATTAACTGGATTCAGGGATAAAAATGTATTAGAACAATTAAAAAAATTAGGCGTTAAAGTAGCTACTAGTGTAACTAGTAAAACTTTCTCGCTTATTTATAAAGAAGGTAAAGAAGGTTCTAAATGGAATAAAGCCGTTGAGTTAGGTATACCCTGCTATACATTATCTACTTTTAAAGAAAAATATCAACTTAAATAAAAGCACTAAAAAAAAAGAACTATTAAATATTATAAAAAATTTTTTATAATATTTATGCATTACCTACTATTAATAAAACCGCTATACTTTGATATAAATTACTGTTTCCTATACCCCAAATTTTTGTAAAATTCAACCATTTTGTATCCAAACACGCACCTTTTGTTGGTTCTAATGTTTTACTTTTTTTAAATTTCTTTTTTTCTGCTATTCTTTCCGTGCATCCTACATGAATAAATGTCATTAGTACAGATATACCTAGAAATACTATATATCCTATATTCTTTTTCCATTTTTTAAATAATTTATATTTAAATACCAATATAAGAAAAATACCTAACAGAGCAGTCCAATCTCCTACGTGATCTAACATATCACCATAATCAGTTACCATATCATATTTTCTAGCCATATATCCATCCATACAATCAAACCAGTAATTTATATGCCAGAAAACAAAAAATAATAATAAATTTTTATTCCATAAAAAAACGAGTGCTATCCAACTACTTATATTAGATAACCAGGTAATACCATTAGGTGTAAATCCTAATGTTTCTCTAAAAAAAGATGTGAAAGGCTCTACAAAGTGGTCCATTATAAAGACATCATAAAATGACATATCTTCTTTTCTATTTTTATGCATATTAATATATCGTTAGAAAATTAAATTTTACTAGGGAATGGAACGCAATGTTGTAGTTCATTTTCTTCATCTTCTATTTTATTAAATAAAAATTGTCCAATCCACGAACTATGTGAAACAATAGCTATGTTATTTTCTGTTCTTTTACGTATAAATTTTTTAACTACTTCTTGTCTTTTTTTAAGAGCAGATATAGTTTCTTTAAAACTGTCATATGTTACATCGTCGTCATATTTAATATTAGAAAAATCAATATTAGGATATACTAATTCTAACTCAGATATTCTTTTGCGTTTATTACAACGTTCATCTCCATGAGGATATTCCATTAATTCGTCCAATGCTATTATTGGTATTTTTTTATGTTTAAAAATAGTTCTCATTGTTTCTAATGTTCTACTTAATGGAGATACTAATATCAATTCAATATCATCAATTTTTTCCCAAGTTCTTCTACATCTCTTAGCTTGTTCATATCCTTCAGGTAATAAAGGGGTGTCTTTATATTTGTTATAAACACTACTACCTATCTTCCAAAATAATACATTATGTAAAGCTAATCCGTGGCGTATACAAAAAATATCTTTAGACATCTTTTTATATTATCTATTTTTATTGTATTTAAGTAATTAATCTATTAGGGCTTATTTTTAGTTTATTATATAGTTGATTTATTATTTTAGAATGTATATCTTTTTTATTAGATGTTGTTACTTTTCCTGCTTTATAGTAAAAATTAACTAGTTCATCATTAGTATTATTTGTTAAATATGGTTTTACTGTGTTTTCTAGTGATTCTAAATGATTTAATAGTTTTAATTGAATGAATAATAATACTCTATGTATATCTATTAAACACCATTCACTACCATCATATCCATATATTTCATTTTTATGTTTCTTCATATTAAATGCTTTAAAAGTATGTTTGTTATTTTTTTCTATAAACCATACCACTCCGTTTATAAAATTTTTATTTACTATTATTTCAAACTCTTTATAACTCATATTTATTGTTTCAATCCAATTTTCATATGATTCTTTTGGTATTATTTTTTTATTTAACACCTCTATTATATTTATATTTTTGATATAATTTCTATTATTTCTTTGTAGTCCTTTTATTTTTTTTTTTAACATTTCATTATCTTTTATCACTTGTGTTAATAATATAGTAGTTTCATATCTTGACAATATATGCCCACATTCTTCATCTGTATTATGTATTATTTCACATACTTTAAAATGTTTTGAAAAACTTTTTGCGTTCTTATATTTTTTTTTACAATATGGACAAGTTGACATTATTTTTATTTAAATATTTTTTATTTATATCAATTTTTATATATTTATATTTATATATATGGTGTTTTTATTAGGTGGCAAAATGATATTTGGTGATATGATGAATTCAAAACCAAAAAAATCTACAAATTCTTCTTCTTATATATATTCTAAAAAATCATTCGCTGTTACAAAGAGTGATGCCGAAAATCAAAATAATATAGTTTCTAATAATTGTCCCAATAACAAAGGTATATCTAATGTTGGTGGTCCGGGTGATAAAATACCTGCCAAAAACGATAAATGTTGCACTATCAAAGGTAATAAAGGTCGAGTAACTGATAATGGTTCTGGTGTTGATAAAAAACACGGGAGTTACGATAGATATTTAGCTCGTAAGACTGGTTGGGTTTTAAGGAGACAATATTGTGAATCACAATAATTTTTTAATAAAAAAAGTAAAGTTTGTTGTTGATGATTTAACAATACAATAATCATCTTCTTTTAATGCTCTAGATATAGAACTAGTTGAGACTAATATATCTGTTTCTATTTCCCTTAATGATTTATATAATTTAATAGATTCATCTGGATATACTAATAAATAATTATTTTTTTTGACATATTCGTATATATTGGTATAATTCATATCACTCATATTATTCATTAAATATAATCTTAAAATTATATTTAATATATTTATAAAATTGAATAAAAATAATACAATGTATATTTGAGTATTAAAATGAGTTCTTTATTAATACAAAATACAATGCACGAGCAAAATACTTTAAATAACCAAACTCCTATGGTTATTATTAATAATCCAGAAGAGGATATACCATCTACATTATGTAATTGTAATGTCTTTTATACATCTCCGTTATTTAATAATCTATGTAGTGGTTGTTTTGCTGATAAATATCCAGACGACTACGAAAAAATAATGGATAAACCTGGTATTAAAGTAAAATATAGGTTAAAAGAATTAGATGAACAAATAAAAGAATATAAAATATCTAGAAGAAATGGCTTTTTGAAAGGTATTGAATTAATATTAGATAATTATAATAAAGTTGGTGAAGCAGAAAAAAAAAATGCATATAGTAATGTATGCAAATTATTACATCAAATCATTAAGTTAAATAAAGGTTTAACAACTGAACAAGCTTCAAAAATATATATTAAATTCAAAGGGATTCTTGGAAATAGAGAAGATTGGCATCTACAACATCTAATGTGTGGTTTTATTGTCGATCCGTGGAATATAACACCTGAAAAATGTGGTGGTGTTGGCTATTGTTATTATGGTTATAATAATATACCATATAAAGAAGATCTTAAAGAAATACCATTAATACCTGTTATTTATCATAATATAATACAAGAAAAACCATCCATAATTCTTAAAGCTTCATATGATTATCGAGGATTAAATGATGCACAAAGAAGTCAATATGAATCTTATAAAATGTGGATTAGAAGTATGCCATATGAATTTAAATATATATTGTTTCAACGCATATCAACACCTGGAAATTGGCCAACAACTGTATTTAATAAATTTAAAGGTTCATTACAACAATTACTGGAATGAAATAAAAAAAATAATATAAAAATAATATATTTTTTTTATTATGAATGATAAAATAGTACCATATGAAACCGGTAATTGTTGTTGTTGTTTATCTGAAAATACATCTATACTATTTTGTCCAATAGATAAATGTAATTATGTTTTATGTTATGAATGTATTGATAAAATAAAACATAATGATGATTTTAACGGTAAATGTCCTGCTTGTAGAAATATTAATATAAATTTAATAGCTTCTAAAATATCAGAATCAGAAGTAATTGATATTTCCAACAATCTATTGGAAGAAGTATTAGACATTGAAAATATACAATATGATCCTAGATGGGAATATAATCATTTAAATATTTTGGCTGATAATTATAGACCATTCATAACAAATTGTTATTTTAATCCATTAAAAATGTACTATAAAAAATTTACACGACGATATTGGTTAATTTTAAAATTTTATTACCATTCACCTTGTTATACAAGTAATATTTATACTATTAAATTATGGGATAAATTATGTTGTGCATTTGCGTGTAATATGCTATTTCTTGGTATGGCTATTACTGCTGGTATATTTCTAGGTAGAACCGTGAGTTGGTTACTTTTTCCTTGGGGGCCTTATTGGGTAGATTTTGCATTTTTTGTGTTAATAGGATTGTTAGGGTGTTTAATGATTGTAATAGCATTAATTTTATTATCAATAGTTGGATTAATAATTACATCAATAGGTGAATGTATATGTGTATGGTGTTTTACCTGATTAAGCCCATTCGTGAAAATAATAAGAAAATATAAATACTAATAAAGGAGGTAATAGTATTAAATCATATTTTGCACAAATAGCTATAATATATGCTATTATAGAATGTTTCAACGCAATTATTATTTTATCTTCTCTTTTTTCTCCTTTTGATTTATAAAAAAATAAAAAATAACCTAAAATAACTAGTAATATTGGTATACTATATTTTATTTCGCGATTACTCAAGATAGATTTTAAAAATTTATTCATGTAAATATATATAAATATAATATATTTTTATATATAGAAATGATGGATTTTTTGCAAAATTTTACTATTTCTGCTTATTCTTCAATAATATCAAAAACTGGTTCAGCTCCGTTAGAATTATGGAGACTTCAAAGACAAAATAGTTTTATACCTAATTCAACTTTAAGAGATGTTATAAAAAAGGAAGGTATTAGATATTTATGGAAAGGTAATGGTGTAAATCTTATTAAAGGTGTTCCACAATATTCTATAAATTATGCAATTTATTCTAAAATTAATGATAATATCAATAATAAATTAATATCGGGTATTATATCTGGTGCTTTTTCAATTGGAATTATATATCCATTAGAAACTACACGTAGTTATTTATGCTTACAAACCAATAGAAATAAATTTAATGGTATTTATGACGTTTTACGGAAAAATTCAATTAGACAATTATATCAAGGTTTTTATCCTAGTTTGTTTGGATTTGGAACATTTTCGGGATTTTTATTTTACTTTCAAGATAAATATAATATTATATTCCCTAATTCACCTTTAAGTGGTGGTCTCGCCGGAGTTAGTGCTTTAACTATTAGTTATCCTACTGATTTGGTGCGCCGTCGTTTACAATTACAACAATTTGATAATACTGTTCCTCCTTATAATAATACTATTGATGCTATTAAAAAAATATATAAATATGAAGGGGGTATTCCTGCCTTTTATAGAGGATTAACTGCTAATTATGTTAAAAGCTTTGTTCAATGGGGTATTCATTTTTATGCTTTATCATTATTTATGAATTTGACTGAAAAATCAAAACAATCTTCATAATATAAACCGTGAATTATTAATATTATACAAAATCCTCTAATATATTCAGTATAATCATTCTTTAATAATTCAATTATTATTAATATTATTATACATATCATCCAATGATGCCAGTGTATATTAAACATATTCAAATGATATTCTGAATGACTATTACTTTCTATATTTGTTCCAAAAAAATATAGTATATAAATAATACCAAATATAATTCCATATAAAAATTTCATTAATAATAATTGATAAAATATTAATTATTATTTAACCCATTATTAATCCTCCTATAAATACTATTATTATTCCTATCCATTCTCTTTGTGTTAATTTCTGCCCAAAAAGTAAAGAACCTGCCAATAATACTAATACTGTACTTCCTCCTGTCCAATATGTCTGTGCTACTGCTAATTTATCTTTTGATATTTTTAAATAAAAATAATACAATACTGCTATTAACGCATACATTATTACCCCCAATAATGTATAACCATGGCCGTTCAAACCACAACTTCTACATAACGATGATTGTGCTATTGCTTCTACTAATATAATAGCTATCATTATCCATACGTGTTTTTTTGTTAACATGTTTTTAATATTATCTCCTATTTGTTTAGGTAATTTATTAACGTTAAATGATTCAATCATATATATATTATTCGTATAATATTTTTATTTTTAATTATAATAAATTATATGTCTATATTTTTATCTAATGTTGAAAATTTTCCACAATTATTTAATGTATCTGATGATAATAAAAAAACATTTGGTGAAGTAACTACTGATTATATTATTATTGAAAAAATGTTAAATTTAATACCTATTAAATACTTTCAAAATCCTGAATTAAAATGGTTAGATCCTTGTTCTGGTGGTGGATATTTTATGATTTGTCTATACTTCAAATTATTTAAACATCTAAAAAATACCATTCCTAATAATAAAAAAAGATTTCAACATATTATTAATAAGATGATTTATATGATTGACATTAATCCAAATCATATTTCTAATTTAAAAAAAATATTTGGTATTAATGCTAACATATTTTGTCAGGATTATCTAGATTATAATATTGATAATAATATTAAATTTGATTTCATTATTGCTAATCCTCCATACAATATAGGTAATATATCTGTTCCTACTTCTACTAAAAAAGCTAAAAACACTACTATATGGCCTGAATTTATAAAAAAAATGATAAATCATTTATATGATTATGGTAATCTTATAGTTATTATCCCATCTGTATGGATGAAAAAATCTCATTATATGAATTCTTATATTACTCAATTTCATATCAAATACATACATACCATGAACAATACCCTTACTAATAAAATGTTTCACGGACACGCTCAAACCCCTACTTCTTATTTCTATTTAACAAAAAAACCTACTAATGAGTACACTTATATTTATGATTATAATGTTCAAGCTTACATTTCTTTCAATATAAACAATACTCTTCCTGTTCATTCAATTAATGTCATAAAAAAATTATTAAATTTTGTTCATAAGTATGGTAAATTAAATATTATTAAAACTAATCTTGATAAAAATATTCGAAATAAATCTATTACTATTTCTCCTCGATATACTAATTCTCATCAATTTCCTAACATAGTTACCTGTAAATTAAAAGATAATCATCCCATTTTAAATATATCTTATACAAATAAACCTTGTTTGTATTATAATAAACCAAAATTAATACTTGCTAATAAAATGTATGGACTTCCTTATCTTGACACTAATGGTTCTTTGGGTGTATATTCAAAAGATAATTATATAATTACTGATTTACCTATGGATAATTTTGAATTGGTTCAAAAATATTTATTTTGTAAACTTATTTATTATATTTATGAATCCACTAGATATAGAATGAAAAATTTAGAAAAAGAAGCTTTTGATTTTATACCTAATATTTTAAATGTTCCTAATATTATTGATATTAATGATGATGTTATATACAAATTATTCAAATTAAATGATAAAGAAATTCAATATATTAATGATTTTTTTCCTAGAAATATTTCAAAATCACATATTATTCAGTAATATTTTCTTCATATTCTTCTTGTATTGTTGATAAAACCATATTATATCTTATTTGACTATTTCTTTCTCTTCTTTCTTCAAAAAATTCTTTTATTAAAGATCCACCAAATACTATACAATTCAGAGTATAATATGTAATACAACAACAACAACACCAAAATTCCCCATTCATATTATTTATTTAAGTTTATATTTTAAATATAATTCGTTATCATATTATAATGAGACGTAGAGCTTTGTCTAAAACTGGTTCTGAATTATTTAATTTAGCTAATAATTTCACTGATACTATTATTAAAAAAAACAGTTGGACCGAAATTCCATTAACTCCTCCTTGTTCTCCTTCTAATAAAAAAAGACGTGCCACTACTGGTTGTTTAAATTTCAAAAAATTTGATCTTAAAAAATTATATCTTGATTTCACTACTACTGATTTTGATAGAAAAATAGATAGTAACACCAAAAATATGAGAACTGCTTCTAAAAAATTACTTACTTTTTTATATAAAGAACATGATTCTATTCCTCAATATATCGATAATGCTATAAGTAATCTTGTTGTATTAATTTTATCTGATGGTGAAAAATACCTTACTAAACAAAAAGTTAAGATGAATATTCATTTTTATTTAAAACTTGCCGAACGCGCTTCTCTTGAAAATGACCATCAAACAGCTATTCTTATTCAAATGGCTCTATATAATCATAATATCCAAAGACTTAAAATCAAAAAAAATAAAAAAGATCAAGAAATTTATGATATGTTAAATAATAAATACGGTGCTTTTAAAGATTGTCACGCAAAACACATTCGTGAATTTATTGAAAAATATAATCTTACTGATAATGATCCTGACGAACATTTTGACGTTGATCCTGATTATTTACCTTCTGCTACTGTTCTTCATATGCATACCGGTAAAAATAAAGCTTATGCTAAAGCTATGCAAAGATTTGGTAAATATCCTAAAAAAATACTTGAAATTACTAATACTTTGAATGTCATTAAAAAAAGGTATTATTATCATTTTTATAAAACAAATGAAAAATTAACTAATTTATATAGTTCCACTCCCCATGGTATGAAATTCTGTAAAGAAATACTTAATAAATTTGAAATGGCCGATAGTAAAAGACCTATTAGTAGCTTACTTTATAATTTATCTAGTAATGTTGCTGGTGTTGAAAATAATAAATCTATTATATCTTCTAGAGAATATCAAAAAAAATCTAAAAGAAGATTTCATGGACTTAAATATTGTAATTAAAATTGATTTTTTTTTAAATAATATTATTTATTTATCAATGAATAATATTGTTAAACAAGCATTAACAATACCATACATCGGGTTAGCTAAATTTAACAATCATACTTTTAAACAAAATAGAGATTGGAAAAATAAAAAAATGTGGAAAGGATCTGTTTATGGATTTGAAACATTTCCTCCTGAATTTATCCCCCTTAATTCCTGGATTTTCATTATTGAAATGAATAATGAAACCAATCATATTGTTGGTATTGGTCTCATACAAAATACGTTTCATCCTGAATTTCGTAGTCGTATATATGCTCCTAATCACGATTATAATAATTATGTATTTAAAAGCCCTTATCATATTGAACGCGAACAGTTAATTAAAATAAATAATAAAGCTATTCTATTTCTTGAAAATATTCTTTTTAAAGGATATACTCATCTAAAAAGAACTAGCTGCTTTTCCTTATCTCATAATCGTATTCTTATTGCTCCTGATATTAATAATAATTCTATTAAAATTATTAATAAAAAGGTATATAAATGTTCCATTTGTGGATTACCAAAAAAAAATCATATATGTAAAGGTAAACAATATATAATTAAAAATAATATCTCTATTTGTCCTCATTGTCATAAACCTAAAAAAAGAGGTCATATATGTGATGCTATTGTTAAAAATAAAAAAAATTTACATTTTATTATTTCATTTTTAAGACAATTATTTATTTAAAATCTTCCTCCTCTATAATTATTTCTTCTTTGATAATGACAAGCTCCACACCACGCTTTTACAAATTCATACTCATGTCTTAATTCATTTGTTGAATCACTAATCCAATCATTAATCAAATTATTTTTTTCTATTATATCTACCCACGCTGATTTTTCCATTTTATTAGTTAATAAATTATTTATCGTTTCTTCTCCCTGTCCATCTCTACCTAACCCCTTATAATTCATTCGAGATGTATATCCTGAAAATTTTATAAAACCTACTACCTGGTTATATGTTTTACTTATATTTAATAATGCTTCATTACAATATATTCTTACTTTCTCTTTCTTTTTTAATGACTCCACTATTGCTTTCATAGTCCTTTCATTATATATAGTTCGCATTGATTCTTCTGCTACTTGACTATATAATTCATATATTTGTAATATTGAATTCATTTTTTTCCATTTAGTATCCCTTTTTATTAATTGAGTTTTCATCAATTCTTCCGTTGTTTCTTTTAATATATATTTTATTCTTAAATCTTTATTATCTGTTTGTCTCTGACAATTTCTTCTTAAATCATCTAATTCTACCAGATTAAAATGTTGTATACCTCTCAAATGCCTCTGTGCTGACTGTAACATTTTTAATATTGCTATTATACTTCTTGGTGGTATTAATACTATTTTTTGTTCTTCATTTATTAATTTCTTACTCCACCATTCTTTATCTAATTTTACCATACCTTCGGAAGGATTTCCTGTTTTCATATATACATTATCATCCTTCGCTACTATTGCCTTATCTATATATCTAAAACTATCAAACGACCATCCTTCATTTAATCGCATAAATGACATCATCCACGATTGATGATTTATAAAATCCGCTCCTAGATTTCTTACTATTTTATTTCCTTTCAAATTTACCAATGCTGTTCTTATCTGTTGCAATGATGGTAATCCTCCACATAATCTTGCTCCAGGTTGCTGAACTCCTCCTCCATTCTGTCTCATCCAATGATGATAATGAGGATTATGAATTGTTCCATTCACTATTCTCCCTGTTCTCCACGAAAATGGCGTTTGACACTGAGTACACCACATCTGATCACATCCTTCTATTTTATATATAGAAGCACTACAACTTGGACACGGTTTTGTTTCCTTTTTCAACATTTGGGCAGTCGCTAGTGTATTTGGATCACATACGTGATTTGCCTCCTCCTTATTTTCTCCTATTATTTCAAAACATTTTGGACAACTCCATTTTTGACATACTCCACACTTCCATTGTGTTGATAAAAACCCATTACAATTATTATCTGGACAAGCTCTAATAAATGCTTTCTTTTCATCATTTTCAGTTGCCGAACCTCCATTATGTAATCTACTTTGCTCTCTTACTAATTTTTCTCTATTTGCTTTTAATTTATATATCTCTCGATGTAATTTTTCTATTTGACAAGTCATAGCAATCTTATCTTTTTCTATTTTTCTTATTGTTACTGTTCTTTCTACTTCTGGCATTGTTTCTGGAAATCTCGCCTTTTCCATATCAAATAATAATCCTTTCATATGACTCCGAAATCCTCCTCTCATCCAATTCCCTAATATCTTATTACAAAAATCATCCCCCCATTCCACATTACATTTCATACATTTCGGGGTTTTTTGATCCAATAAATATCTTTTTACACAACTCTTACACGCTTCCAAATCACAACTTGGACATTCTATTTTTGGTCTCGCCATCTTTGTATATTTTTCACAGCATATAGGACATTCCGTATTTGCTAATGAACTCATTTTTGAATTTGTTTTATTTGTATTTGATACCTTTAACATTTCTTTGTTATATTTAAAATATATTTTATTTTTAAATATTTCAATTTTTTATATAATTAATATATATATATGTCTAGAAGAGCTAGAACGCCTGAACGAAATAGTAGAGCTGCTTTTTTTAAATCCAATAAATTATTTCACCCCGTTATTAATAATCCACAACCCGGTTATTATATATTTATGAATCCAACTGAAAATTTCATTGATAGTCAAAATAGATTAAGGGAATCTATTGTTAATAATATATGTAGTAATTATAATATTCAACAAATATTTATCAATCCCCAAGATGAAGTTAAAAGTCAAGGCGATAGTGATGGTGATTTAAATCCTGCCAGATTAAGCGAATGGATTCCTGGGGTACGTGGTGATAAAATTCAAGGTTATGGTTCTGATGGTTATAAATATTATGAACATAATTTTGGTAATAATAATAAAACTACTTTTATTTTACCACCAAAAAAAAATGCTAATGCTTTATGGGCTTCTGTTATAAAATTATTATCTTTTGATAATTATTTATCTTATGGATATGAAGTTGACACTGATGGTAATCCTGATGAAAGTGGTCACGTATGTAATGGAACATTGAGTCCTGGATTTTTTGATAATAATAGTTTTAATGATCACGCCTTTATCATATTATACTTCAATAATGATAATAATGTAAAAAAAGATAAAATACAAAAGTTTATTAAGTTGTTAACCTATAATAAAAATGAACATTCTAATAATGATGATGATAATGATACTAATGATTCTATGGCAAAACAATTGACTCAAATGTTCGGTTGGGAAATTCTATTTAACAAAGCTGAATTTAATAAACAAAAGTATTTACCAGATAATTCTAACGGAGAAGATCCCGGTAATGACATAGTTGAATATTTAAATGCCGGTGATTCTACCAATAGACAAGTAGACGTTTATAAAAAAAAATTAACTACCGCTTTAAATAATGCTGATTGGAATAAGTTTTTTGGTAAATTAAATCTTGGTTCTATATTATGCGTTAAGGATAGTTATGTTCATGGCGAGGAAGATGATAATAATAATAAAATGCATTATCTGTATATTGATACTATTTGTTCTCATCCTACTGCTGGCAAAGCATCTAGAAGACAACCACAAAATAGTTTGGGTGATTATCCTACTATCAATAATGTAGTTGGTAAGGATATATATAATAAGGCCCCCCAATCTCCAGGTATGGAATTAGTTGATATGACTAATATTATTGGTTATTATTGTAGAGTTCCTAATAAACCATTAGCACATTTATATTCTGCTACAAAACTATCTTCTTTAATTCACGTTATTAAATTCTATTATCAAAAATTCGGCTTTAGATTTTATTCAACTAGTGATAAAGGTATCACTTGGAAAGAATACAGCGAACAAGATAGTATTGATAAAACTACTAATACTTTACCTAGATTAAAAGATGATGGTTGGGCTGGTTTACCTGAATACCAAGAACTTATGACTAAAATTAATAAAGATCCTAATACTGTTCCCGCTTTTGGTGATTTGCATAAAGATTTTAGTTGGCGTAATCAATGGAGTGAGGATTGGGAACGCGCTGTTCAAAAATCATCTATTAATACAGATGAACTACTTGAAAGAACAGAAGATAGATTAGAAAGAGTTGGATTTGATGACCAAGGATTTACTATGTTTTTAATATATGATAGAAAATTTATGGAAAAATACAGCGAACAATATTTAAATAATAATATACCTGTTTATGATAAAGGTAGTAAACAAGGACAATCTCGTTTTTCTAATCCTACTATTAAAATATTATCTGATGAATATGAAATTTTTAAACAATCTTTTGAAAATATGAAAAATAATCCTGTTACTGTTGATTTTAGTGAGACTAATTCTCCTAAAACCACTTTCTGCAATAAGTTTGGTTGTACTGTTCAGGGTGGTGGTAAACGTAAACGTAAAAAAACCAGAAAAAGACGAAGAAAAAAGAGAACTAAAAAAAGAGCACTGAAAAAAAGGAACCGTAAAACTAAACGTAGAAAAAAACGTCGTCGTCGCAAAAAATATTCCAGAAAGAGATAAGTATTTTTTTTATATAAAAATAAATACTTATTATATATATTATGGGTGATAGAACTGACTTTGATGTTAAAAATTATAATGATGAAGAACTATTAGCTATTATGGATTTACTAGGTAATACAGATCATCACGTTCCTTTAACTAAAGATATGATTATAGAAAGAACACAATTTTATATTGATAGATATAAAGATCAACCTCAGTTTAAAAAATTTTTTTTAGATGTTAGAACTAAATTATTAGCCGAAAAAGATTCTATTATTAAAGAAAGTATATTTTATGATGGCCCTGGTGCTCCGCCTACTGATGATATAATTGTTGGTCAAAGATACAAAGATAAACCTACATTATTAGATGATGCTAGAATGGTTAAAGCAGAATTAAGTTTCCCGGGTATTCAAAGTAAACCTGTTAATTTTATTCAAGGTATAAAAAATCCATTAAAAATCAATACTGTTCAAACTGTTATTAATGTTGATAGTCATTATAGAACTATATTAGATCCTAATGCTGTTGCTTGTACTTCTTCTAGTTTAAATAGTAATGCTCGTTTATATTCTTCTACTAATTTCACATTCACATTGCCTAAAAAATTAAAAAATGTTGTTGAAATTAATTTAAAAACTACTCAAGTTCCATTCGATTGGTATGTATTTAACAAAGGATATGGTACTAATTATTTCGTTATTGATGGTAGACAACATCCTTCTATCATTCCCGATGGTAATTATACTACTGGTGGCCAACTTAAAGATGCTTTAAATAAAATATCTACTGATGAAAATCTTGAACTTACTTTTGATTATACTTCCTTAAATAATAGATTTTCTGTTCATTATACTGGAACTGATATTAGTGGTTGTAAAATTAAATGGTATAGTCCTCGTGCCGAAGTCGCTCTATGCGTTGAAGGTGGTGCTGTCGGTCAAAAATTAGATAGTAATTTAGGGTGGTTATTAGGATTTAGACAACCTAGTTATACTCTGTATTCTGATGAAAAAATTGAAGGTGAATCCACATTAGACCTCATTGGACCTAAATATTTTTTAATCAGCCTAGATGATTTCTGTAATAATAAACCTAACCAAGACCTTATTTCTAATACTAGTAATA
>CERI01116894.1_pt1 | contig 24183 bp, 30 predicted proteins | sample 350261 | NCBI WGS metagenome assembly CERI01 (sample SAMEA2620979, study PRJEB7988) | marine metagenome | isolation source: saline water (ENVO:00002010), including
TTTGAGAGCTTGCTGCTATGAACGTTATCACCATTCAACCATAATCTAATTTCATTATCGCTTAATAGGAGAGGCTGTCTATGATGAATATCTTTTAGATCTCCCTTTGATTGTTCAGTTATGATTGCGCAGCCAGTTGAGTTATAAATCCCTGCAATATGGATAATGCTATTATCAATGGTATGGTAATATGGAATCTTTTTGTTTTCTCGCCTTTCCCAGTCAAACCATCTTTTCCACTCATACCATCCATCTGTTAAAAAAATACATCTTTTAGCTTCCTTAAAAGAAGGTTTTTCATCAAGAGTTTCAATTCTTGCATTAATAATATTCATCGGAGTTTTTGCCCAGCTCGGGGAATATGACCATTTCATGGTCTTCGGCCCACTTGCCAAAACGGTAACCTCAGAAGATGGGGAAATATTATAGTTAGGCTCTATATCAATATCGTAAAGTTCTTTTATTTTACTCTTATTCTTTAAAGTAAACCTTCCACACATATGATATCCAAAGTTTAGGCTATAGACAGCAGTTAATGTCTACTGATACAATCATTATAATGTTTGAGAATATAAAATGATACCTCTGGGAAATAAAATTACAGGATATATAAAAAAATATATATTCAATATTCTGAAAAAGCGTAAGGAAATATTCCCAAAAATACTATCTATAGAATTTACTAGTGCCTGTAATGCCAAGTGTATAATGTGTCCGCAACCAGAAATGGATCGTAAGAAAGAGAATATGTCATTTGATGTACTTCAAAAAGTAGTTGATGACTGCAAAGGTAAGCCCTTAAAAAAAATTAATCTCTTTTGGATGGGTGATTCTACAGTTGATAAAAATATGATTGAAAAAATAAGAATTATAAGAAAAAATCTTCCTAATGTTAAACTTTATCTGTCAACAAATGCGCAGCTCTTATCTGAAAAGCGATCAAGAATTTTATTAGAAGAAGATCTACTGGATGTCATTAACTTTGATATTGATGGCCTTAATAAAAATACTTTTGAAGGAATTCGCGTAAAGCTAGATTTTGATGTTGTTACAAAAAATGTTAAGTATTTTTTAAATTATAAAAAAGAACTTAAAAAAAGTGTTCCTGAAACAAGAGTAACAATAATTGACATGAAGCCTACCAAAGATGAAGTTTCAGGTTTTATAGCTTATTGGTCTTCTCTGGCTGATAAAGTTGATGTTAATCACTATAATACTTGGGGTGGGACCCAAGATGAGTTGAACTATGATGATGGGCATATTAAAGATGAGCACCATGCTAAGCTGGCCGAAAGTACCGGCAGTGGTTTTGATTTTGCCTGTACACATCCTTGGGAAGAAATGGTTGTCGGTGCAGATGGAAGAATTGGTTTATGTTGCTTAGATCATGAGCTAAACGAACAGGTTGGTGATGTCAAAAGTAATTCTATTGAGGAAATATGGCAAGGAGATGTAATAAATTCTTATAGAACAAAAATGTTAAACTTAGATTACTCATCAATAGGAAGTTGCGCTAATTGTAATGCTCATACTTTTCAGTCAAATAAAACTTGGGCTAAACTTCAAAAAAATTAATTAAGCAGGTTTTTCTAACATTTTTTTCATAAATAACTCAATACCATTACTACAGTTTTGGGCCCAATCTGAAGATGCTGAACCATCTGCGCTATCTGTTATATATTTGTAACATTCAAATTTTATATTCATTACATTACATGCTTTTGCAATTGAGTATGCTTCCATATCAACTACATCAGCATTTATAACTGAGGCATCAGTGACGAAAATATCTCCAGATGCGCAGATATAACCAGTTTCTGAAAACCTGATATCATTTATGTCATCAAATGGAGTTATTCCTTTTTTAAATCCAAGAGGAGAGCAATCAATGTCATGTTGGATAAACTGTGTACAGCAAATTAAGCCAGAAAGATCTTTATTTATAGATCCACAAGTCCCATAGTTAATAATTCTTTTTGGTTGATAACTTAAAATTATCTCAGTAGCTTTTATTGCTGCATTTACCTTGCCGAGACCAGTATGTATTATACCTTCAATGTTTTCTGTCTCTTGCTCTAATGCAGAAAGGATAAGTGTTCCTTCATCTTTTAACTTTTTTATATAATTATTATATTTATTTATTTTCATGTTTATATCTTCTCATTACTGTATTTAGATTGCTTATTGTTTCTTTCCTGGCAGTTGAGATATCTGTAATTATTGCACTATTTAAACAATTTTGAATGGGATCATTTTTATCTATATTTTTATCGAATGTAGTAATTAGTATATTAATAACCTTTTTTGCAAGCTCAATATTGGTTTTTAACGTTGATATAATTTGATCAATATCAACATCTAAATATTCTGCTTTATAACAGTCATAATCAGTGACCATTCCTATAGTTGCGTATCTAATTTCAGCTTCTCGTGCTAATTTAGCTTCTGGCATATTTGTCATCCCTATTATATCTGCGCCGCATAATCTATATCCTTTAGACTCAGAATGTGTAGAAAACTGTGGTCCTTCTATGGCAACATATGTTCCTTTATCAATAAAGTCTAAGTCAATTTCTTTTAGAGCATTTATGCATGTTTCGATGAGGCTTTCACTTACAGGCTTAGACATTGATACATGACATACAATATCACTATCAAAGAATGTGTTTGCACGCTTGTAAGTTCTATCTATAAATTGATCAGGCAGAACAAACATACCTGGTTTAATTGCATCATTGAGCGATCCAACTGCAGAAAAAGATATAATATCAGTGACACCAAGCTGTTTAAGAGCATCTATGTTAGCTCGATAATTTATAAATGAAGGTTGTATATTATGCTTCTGTCCATGTCTGGGTAAAAAAAATATTTTTTTACCTTCATGCTCAAAATTTATAATTTGGTCAGATGGTTTTCCCCATGGAGTATCTATATCAAGGTATTTTGCTTTTTTATATTTTTCTAAGTCATATAGACCACTACCACCTATAATACCTAATTTAAAAATTGGCATATCTAACCTTTGACTTTAATTAAACTACAAATATTATTATTTAAAGCTTTTAACTTTTTAGACCCACCTAAATTATATAAATCAATTATAAAAGAAAATGTAAGCTTTTTAGAAGTTAATCCTCTTAGTAATTTATATGATGCTATTGCTGTCCCACCAGTTGCAATTAAATCATCAATTACCATTACTTTATCATTATCTAATATTGAATATTTTTGTATTTCAATTTGGTCATAACCATATTCTAGCTTGTATTTCTTTTTCATTATTTTTCCTGGCAGCTTCCCCTTTTTTCTGATTGGTACAAAAGGTATTGAGTTTTTTTGCGCTACTAATGGTCCAAAAATAAAACCCCTTGCCTCAATGCCAATAATTTTAGTGATTTTATATTTTTTACATTGTATAGATAATTCATTAACAACATCTTTAAGAATTTTAGGATTTTCAGTTATAGAAAATATATCTTGGAATAGTATTCCTTTTATTGGAAAATCAGGGATTACTCTTATTTCTTTTTCTAATTTATTTTGAAGTCTTTTATTCAATTTATTATTTTATCTTGTTTATCGAGGAATTTTTTTTGAGTGAACTCTTCTTCTGCTAGAGTCTCATTACTTTTTAAGATTAAGGTATTTCATTTTTTAATTATAGGACTATTCATAGTATTTTACTAATGTTATAGTTATATTATGGAAGATCTAAATAAAAAAGAAGTCATCTCGATATTAAATAAAATAATGCAATATGAGCTCGCTGGTGTGGTCAGATATACCCATTATTCGTTAATGGTTACTGGAAGAGATCGTTTAAGTCTAACTGCATTTTTTAAAGAACAGGCAACAGAATCATTACTGCACGCACAGCAGGCTGGCGAGTTAGTAACTGGATTAGATGGACATCCGTCCTTAGAGATATCTATAATTGAAGAATCTAATAAACATGGCTCCATAGATCTTCTTAGAGAAAGTGCTACACATGAAAAAAATGCAGTCTCATTATATAAAGAACTTGTTAGTGCAGTTGATAGCAAAAGTATTTATTTAGAAGAGTATGGAAGGGAAATGATTAAGGCCGAAGAAATCCATAGTATCGAAATACAGAAAATGTTGAAAGATTATAGCGATTAAAGTAATCCATCTGCTTTTCATATAATCAGCATCTATACTTCTTTGAATATTGAAACGAAATATTCTGCATCAATAACTACCAGGGGTTTTGATTGATTTCTTTTAATTACTACTATAGGTTCATATTCACCAGAATTCTCAGCAGCTTGTTCATAAGATTTCCAAACATTGACTGATTCTTGGTTTTTACATTCAATTGATAATGGAAATTTTTCTCTTGCAGCTCTAGCCATAATTAAGTCTTCACCTTGAGAGCCCATGCTTCTGGATTCGATATCTTCTGGATGTACACCTAATTTTTGAATCAGAAGGTCTCTCATCCATTGTTGTAATTTCCTACCTTTTTGTTTTGCTGAGCTTGTTTTCATTTTCTTTCATCACCTCACTTGTTTTATTTTTAAATTCTCTTTAAAAATTCTATTATTTCAATATATGTTTTTTCAGTAGCAGATGGGCTATATTTTACAGAAACACCTTTAGTTGAGCATTTATCTAATAATTCAGCCGACTCTTTAGGTCCTGATACTTTCTTATTAGAGATAGTTCTCATTTCTCCAATACTAGATATCGTCAATGTACATTCATCATTAATGATATGCAAACTTGGAAGTTTATCAAATGTAAACCCAAAAAATAAAAAAGGGTTATCATAACCATGTCTGGCACCCTCTAAAGAAATATGTGTAATTTTCTTTTCATTTGTAGAAAACTTCTCATAAATATTAATACATGCCTGCTCTGGCGTTAAATCATCATCGCGCCCAGTTAATATTAATAAAGGATTATTAGTTTTGGCTATTTTATTGAATGTAAATCCGCAGTATGGGTAAATAGCAATGCTAGCATCAAATAAACTTTTACTATTGTTAATAAGATTTGTAGCTTGGCTAAAGTGAGACATTATTGGTCCTACTCCACCTTGAGACCAGCCAATATAGGCAACTTTATTAATTTTTGGATGAGTTTTAATTAATTCAAGAGCTCGAAATGAATCATTCATAAAGGTTATACCAGATACTTTAGAAAAGGTTTTATCATATTTTATGTTTCTACTAAGATAATGATCAATTTGGAAAACTACATATCCGTTATCAGTCAATAGATTTACATAACTATCATGATATTTTCTTAGGCCTCCAGAACCATGAGATAATATAACAGCATTATATTTGTCTTTTTTAATTTTAGGAAAAATAAGATTTCCATAAATTATTATTTCAGGTTTATCCTGATAATTTAGATCATAACTATCTATAGATTTGAAACATACCTTTTTGTTTGCCTCCATGTTTATGCTGGAATAAATTTTCGTGTTGCTATTACATGGATTAATTTTAGGATTTGAACATCCGGAGATGAGCATAAATGTCAGTGAAACCAATATTAGTTTAATAATTTCCAACATTTTATATCTTATAGTTTATTGAGAAACAGCTTTCATCCCTGTAGCTATTTTAATAGTTTCAAATAACTGATTATCTGCATTATATGGATCAGGCAGCTCAACTAATTTGTCTTTTTCATATTCAACAATAATATCTGGAGTTATGCCTAGTGTATGAATATCTTTCCCTAAAGGAGTATAGTAGCGAGCTGTAGTTAATTTAAGAGCAGAGCCATCTGATAATTCTTGAATGGTTTGAACAGAAGCCTTCCCATAGGACTTATTCCCAACTATTGTTGCCCTCTTATTGTCTTGAAGAGCGCCTGCTACGATTTCTGAAGCAGATGCAGAGCCTTCATTAATCATGATAACTAATGGTAATCCATTTAATATATCTTGAGGAGTGGCAAAGTATTCAAGTTTAGAATTCATTGTCCTTCCATTTGTATAAACTATTTTTCCTTCTTGTAAAAATAGATCAGTAATGCCTACAGCGGCACCTAATACCCCACCGGGATTATTGCGCAAATCTAATATAAGCCCATCTATTGGTGTTGGACTTAATTTTTTTAATTTATATATTGCGCTTTTTAAGTCATTTGTTGAATTTGATTGAAAACTTGAGAGCCTGACATAACCAATATTATCAAAAACCTTAAATTTGATTCCTTTAGATATAATTATTTGTCGTGTAATATCAAATATTAAAGGTTTGTCTACTTTTTTTCTTAGAATAGTAATTTGGATTTTTGTACCAGGCTCGCCCCTCATTAATTTTACTGCATCACCAATTTCCATATCTTTGACGGATTCATCTCCAACCTTAACAATTAAGTCACCAGCTAAAATTCCAGCTCTTTTCGCAGGGGTGTCATCTATTGGAGTTATTACTTTTACATAACCATCTTCAGTAGTTATCTCTATACCGAGGCCACCAAATTTTCCCGTTGTCCCAATTTTTAACTCATTGAAGTCATCATTTGTAAGGAAGGCTGAGTGTGGGTCAAGTCCCGAAACCATTCCTTTAATGGCTGCTTTAAAGAGCTGCTCGTCATCAATTTCTTCTACATATTGCTCTTTTATTCGTTTAAATACATCTACAAACTGTTCTATATTCTGTGCCGGTACAGTTTGGTCGGCTTCAATAGTTAGTACTGTAAAGCTTAATGGAGATAGTAAAAGCAAGGCTAATAGGTAATGTTTTAGATTTTTCATAGCAATATCCATTAAATTTTTCTATTAACAAAAATAATACCATTATATTCCTTTATTATCTTATTAGTTTTGTCTAATATAGATGTATTGATTAAGAAAATTACCATATATGGAAACTGAAAATATAAGCTCAGATATCTTAGAAGATATTTCAGTTCAAGAAAAACAAGTTCAAGAGGATGTGGAAACTGCATCAAGATCTATGAAGGCAATGTCTCACCCATTAAGGCTGATGATATTATGTAAATTAGGAGAAGATGAGTTCAGTGTTCAAGATATTGTTAATAATGTGGGAACATCCCAAAGTAATATTTCTCAGCATTTAGCTATCTTGAGAGATAAAGGGATTTTGTCCGCAAGAAAATCAGCTAATAAAGTATTCTATAAAGTTAGTGATCTTAAAACTTTAAAACTCATTGAAATGATGAGAGAAGTTTTTTGCTCACATCAAAGATAAATAAAGGACGGTTTCATTGGAATTTATAGCAAATAATATAATATTATTTACAGCTCTAGTAGTACTCATTTTCCTTATTATTAATTTAGAGATAAAATCTCTCTTTGGGAAAGTCCAGAAGCTGTCTTGTGATGAATTAACAAAGCTTTTAAATAATTCAAAAATTACTTTAATAGATTTGCGTACAGCAGAAGAATTTAATTCAGGCCATATTGTTACTGCTAAAAATTTAAGCCTCGATGATATTGAAAAACTTGATACTAAGAGTGGTAATCCATTTGTTGCATATGCTAGCACAGATTCAGATGCCCTCAAGGCTGCGTTACAATTTTCAAAATCAGGAATACAACAAGTTTTTTATTTAGAGGGTGGCATAAAGTCATGGGTAGAAAATAATATGCCATTAACTGGAGAAGATTAAAATGGATAAAAAAGATATTAAATTTTTTGTTAAAAGGATATTCACAAAAGACCTATCATTAGAGTCACCAGAAGCTCCCGCAATTTTTGATAATATAAAATCAACGCCTAAAATTGCTTTCAACTTAAATACTACAATAGCTAGCATTGATGATACTACATATGATATTACATTAGATATTAATGTTAAGGCTGAAACAGAAAATAATGTTATATATTTGGTTGAAGTTAAACAGGCTGGATTATTTGTAATAGATGGGGCTGATGATGAACTTAAAGATGTTTTTTTAAACATAAGGTGCCCAGAAGTCATTTTCCCTTATGCTAGAGAAACAATATCTTCTCTTGTTCAGAAGGCTGGTTTCCCACCAATATTTATAGCCCCAATCGATTTTAATGCTTTATATCAGCAAGAGCTTTCAAAAAATAAACATTAAAGAATGATAAAAACATTTCGAATATTTGGTGCAGGCGAATGGGGTCTAGCTGTAGCTAATCATTTAGCATGTCTTGATAATAGAGTTGAGGTTTTTCTTCGTGATGATAATAAGCTTAATCAGTATAATGAGTCTCTATTCTGTAAACGTCTAAATTTATCTCTTGATAAAAAGATTATCTTTAGGAATCTTGAAGAACTTAATCATCTGTTAAATAATGAAGATAATTTTAATATTATTGCCTCATCTAGTTCTGGCTTTGCAGATATTATTAATAGCTATAGTATTTATTTTAAATCTTGCCAATCAATTATATGGTTAACAAAGGGTTTAGATCACTCAAAAGGCTTACTATTTCATGAAATCATAGATCAAATATTATCTCCAGATATAAAAAAGTGTATTATCTCTGGGCCAAGTTTTGCAAAAGATCTAGTTGCTGCTAAACCGTTAAGAGTTAGCATTGCTTCAACATGTGATATATTGGCAAATTCAATTATTGAAACTATGGAGACGGAAAATCTTAAATTCGAGAAAACAGCTGATATTATAGGAGTTGAGCTTTCTGGCATAATTAAAAATATATCTGGTATTTTAGCTGGAATTTTAACAGCTAATTTATATCCTGATGAATATATAGAAGAGCTTATTTCCTTATCACAGATAGATGTTAAAAATATTGCTAGAAAGATAACTAGTGATCAGAATTCTTATATGGTTACAGAAGCAGAGCTTGAAAAAACAGTTCGTAGCCCGTCATGCTATGGTGATATGCGCTTAACTTGCTATTTTAATACATCAAGAAATAGGCAATTAGGTTTAAAGATAATAGGAAAATATAATATACAAAAGCTTATTTCTAGGATTGGAACTGTAGAAGGGTACTTGTCTACATCAACCCTTAATACTCATAAAGAGATATTTGGAGAATCTAAAATTGTTCAAGCTGCTTATAAAATTTTGTATTTAGATGCTGACCCCAAGACTGTGTTAAATCAATTATTTGAGTAGTCTTTTTTTGCTTTTCTTGCTAAAGTATTGCGTCCCCAGCCCAAAAGCTTTGCGGCTTCTAATTTAACCCCATCTGTTGCAATTAAAGATTCTTCAATTAAAAGCTTTTCTGTCTCGGCACCTATTTTTTTAAGGATATCTTTGTCTAAAGACATTTCTTTACGGATATGTTGCTGAAGGCTAGATTTCCAATTATTTTTAGGATTAGAGATATTGACTTCTTGATTGTTTTTGAATATGTCATCTGGTAAATCATCTATTGTGATGATAGATGATGCACTCATTACTGTTAAATACCTACATATATTTTCTAACTGTCTAATGTTCCCTGGCCAATTAAACTCTATAAGATATTGCAACGTTAAATTATCTAGCTTCTTTTCTTCAGTGCTTAATTCAGTGGCATATTTCTTTAAAAAATATGTTATTAGTAATTCTATATCTTCTTTCCTTTCTCTTAAGGGAGGAAGTACAAGCTTAAATACATTCAGTCTATGATATAAATCTTCTCTAAATTTACCAGTTATTATTAAATCCTCTATCGACTGATTTGTTGCCGCTATAATTCTTACATCAGATTTAATAGGTCTATGCCCGCCCACTCGATAGAACTCTTGGCTTGATAGCACTCGTAATAATCTTGTTTGTAACTCTGGATGCATATCGCCAATCTCATCTAGAAATAATGTGCCTCCTTGAGCCTGTTCGAATCTCCCGATCCTCTGTGCTTGAGCTCCAGTAAACGCTCCTTTTTCATGCCCAAACAACTCTGACTCAAGTAAGTCATGGGGTATTGCAGCTACATTAATTGCTACAAATGGTTCTACATTTCTTTTGCTATTATCATGAACAGCCTGAGCTATTAGTTCTTTGCCTGTTCCAGACTCACCTCTTATAAGCACAGTTATATCAGAATTTGATATTTTCCCGATTGCTCTAAAGAGATTTTGCAATGACTGGGCTTGTCCAATAATTTTAGATGATTGCGTGGTTATATTGGATTTTTTTATAGTGATAGCAGAGTCAGATTGATTTAAGGCTTTCAATGCAAGGGATCTAATTTTATCAACATCAAAAGGTTTTGAGAGATACTCAAATGCGCCACCTTTATATGCTGATAGAGCATTATCTATATCTGAATGCGCGGTAATAACAATGGTTGGCAGGCTAGGATATTTTTCTGAAACTTTTTGAAGTAGATCTAAGCCAGAAAGCCCCGGCATTTTGATATCTGTTATTATAAGGTCTGGCTTATCTGAATTTAATGCTAATAGAGCTTCCGACCCATTTGGAAATGTTTCTATAATAAAAATATCTTCTAGCGCGCTTTTGCATATTTCTCTTATACTCTCCTCATCATCAACTATCCAGAGTTTAGACTTAGTCATCCAGTGCACCATGGAATTATAATAGAGAAAACGGTTTCTTTATTTTTGCTTTTGCATTCAATGATTCCCTTGTTTTGCATAATAATAGATTGAGCTATGGTTAAGCCAAGCCCCATACCATCATTTTTTGTAGTTACCATTGGATAAAATATTTCTTTTAATTTTTTCTCTGGTATTCCAATTCCATTATCTATGACATCAATTTTAATAACCAAATCATGTCTTGTATCTCCAATCGTATATTTTAAAAGCGGTCTTGTTTTAATTGTAATTTGACCATCTTTATTTATAGCTTGAATAGCATTCCTTATTATGTTTATAAGCGCTTGGATTATTTGATTCTTATCGAGATAGAGTTGTGGAATACTAGGGTCATAGTCTTTGATAAAGCTAACGCCTAAGTTATCCGCATCATATTTAAATAATTCAGTTACATGTTCGGTAACCTCATGAATATTAATCATGTCTTTGTTTACAGATGGTAATGGTGATGCCATTGCATTAATTAGTTTCAATAATCTTTCAGATTCTTTACGAATGATTTTAGTAAATTTAGCTTGAGATTTATCGGTTAATGTTCTGTCTAAAAGTTGTGCCGCACCCATAATGCCACCCAAAGGGTTTTTAATTTCATGAGACAATCCTTTTACCATTTCTCGGGTAGCTTTTTGTTGATCTATCAAATTTTGATCAAGGGAAATATTATATAGCCTCCCAGTTTCATTCAACTCTAATAATATATATTGAATTTCATCATCATAATAACTAGAGATATTACAGTCGACGATACGCTCTATACGATCAAAATTTTTAAACTTTAAGTCTCTAAGCATTACGGATTGTGAATCTAAACTAATATTATTTAGATATGTTGAGAGGCTAATATTTTCACAACGTAATTCTGTAAGTTTTTTTATAGCGGCTGCAGAACCAAGTAAATCAATTGCTGAAGCATTTGTATATATATAATTAAAGTCTTTATCAAGTATAAGTATTGCAGTTCTTAAGTTATCTAATATGTCATAACTTGAACTTATAGGATTCGTATTTTTATTTTTAGTAATGCTACTCATAATTAGAAAAAATATAGACCGCCCTCATGTTCGAGGGCGGTCATTAATGTTATAGACTATAATACATCTCAAACTCACATGGATGAGTTGAGGCTCTTAGTCTTTGGACTTCCTCATATTTAAGTCCAATATAAGAATCTATCATTTTATCTGTAAATACACCGCCTTCTTTTAAGAAGTCCCTATCTTTATCCAAAGCATCAAGTGCTACATCTAATCCAGGCGCAACAGTTGGCAACATTTTCTCTTCTTCAGAAGTTAGTTCAAATAAATCTTGGTCCATTGCTTCACCCGGACTAACTTTATTTTTAATACCATCAAGACCAGCCATCATTAGAGCACTAAATGCCAAGTATGGGTTAGCGGTTGAGTCAGGAAACCTTACTTCAATACGTCTAGCTTTATCACTCATAACATAAGGAATTCTTATTGCTGCAGACCTATTACGTGCAGAATAAGTAAGTATCACAGGAGCTTCAAATCCAGGTATTAATCTTTTATAACCATTGGTTGAAGCATTAGTAAATGCATTTAGTGCCCGTGCATGTTTTATGATTCCACCAATGTAGAATAAGGCGTCTTCCGACATATTTCCATATTTATCACCAGCAAAAATATTTTTGCCATCCTTTGATAGTGACATATGTACATGCATACCACTTCCATTATCACCTACTATAGGCTTAGGCATAAATGTAGCAGTTTTGCCATAGGCATGTGCAACATTCATAACAACATATTTAAATTTTTGCACTTCATCTGCTTTGGCAACTAATGTATTGAAAACTGTACCAATTTCACATTGCCCTGCTGTAGCAACTTCATGATGATGGACTTCACAAGGAACTCCTATTTCTTGACAAGTTGTGACCATGGCAGATCTGCAGTCTTGTAATGCATCAACTGGCGGGACAGGGAAGTAGCCACCTTTCATTAATGGCCTATGTCCCATGTTACCTTCTTCATACTTCTTGCCACTGTTATAGCATGCTTCAGTTGAATCAATTGCAAAAGAAGAGCTGCCAACCTTGTCTTCAAATCTTACATCATCAAATATAAAGAATTCATTTTCTGGTCCAAAATAAGCTGTATCAGCGATGCCTGATTCTTTTAAATACTTTTCAGCTTTTCTAGCTATAGATCTGGGATCTTTTTCATATGCTTCGCCATCATCTGGCTCAATGATGTCACAAGTTACTATTAGAGTTGGTTCATCAAAGAATGGGTCCATTACTGCAGTACTCGCATCTGGCATTAATATCATGTCAGATTCATTAATATTTTTCCAACCAGCTATCGAAGAGCCATCAAACATTTTGCCTTCTGCAAAATCTGTTTTAATTCCATCCTCAGTTGCCGTAACTGTAACATGTTGTTCTTTCCCACTTGTATTGGTAAACCTATAATCAATAAACTTAACTTCTTTTTCTTTTACTATTTTTAGTACATCCTCGACACTCATTTCATTGCTCCTCTATATTATTTGTGTACCTATATTGTTGCATTAACCATGCCAACTATGAATTCTGGTTAATGTAACGATATAGTGCATATTCTTTAATGAACCATATAGTATGCTTTATTATAGCACATTATAGTGCTCAAATATGGAATAAATGCACTAATATAGTGCTATATCATAGGGAATGCTACTTAAATAATTCAATCATAGAACAATTTAAGTTTATAATTTTAATTTGATCTATAATTATTATAATAGAATTTATGATATATAATCATTACTTTCATACACCACGGGATACATTTTGACAGCTCACACTATGGATGATTTAGTTGCCCTTTGTAAAAGAAGAGGTTTTATATTTCAATCAAATGAAATATATGGTGGCTTCCAAGGTCTTTATGACTATGGGCCATTAGGTGTTGAACTAAAAAATAATCTTAAACATGCCTGGTGGAGTTCAATGGTATATGATCGGGATGATATAGAGGGGTTAGACGCTTCTATTCTGACGCATCCTGATGTACTTAAACATTCTGGTCATGAAAATACATTTACTGATCCAATGGTTGACTGCAAAGCTTGTAAGTCAAGATGGAAAGCAGACACAATTGAAAATAATAAATGTCCTGGCTGTGGTTCGTCTGACCTAACTGAGCCAAGACCATTTAACTTAATGTTTAAAACTAATGTCGGGCCTATTGAAGATGGGAGTAATTTTGCATATCTCAGACCTGAAACTGCACAGCAAATATTTACTAATTTTAAAAATGTTCTTGACTCAACTGCCAGATCCTTGCCCTTTGGCATTGCTCAAATTGGTAAGGCTTTTAGAAATGAAATAACTCCACGCAACTTTATTTTTCGAGTGAGAGAATTTGAGCAAATGGAATTAGAGTATTTTGTCAAACCTGGGTCAGATGATAAATGGCATAAAGAATGGGTTGATAATAGAATTATCTGGTGGACTGAACAAGGAATACCTAGAGAGAAGTTAGAAATACTTAATGTGCCAGATGATGATTTAGCTCACTATTCAAAAGCAACTGTTGACTTAATGTACCAATTTCCACATGGCCTAGAAGAATTAGAAGGGATAGCAAATAGAACTGATTTTGATTTAGGCTCACATAGTAAAAACCAAAATGACCTTAATCTGTCATCTCAGACAGAGCTGAATAATGCATCAAACTCAAAACTAGCTGTCCAAGACATTGAGACAAATAAATTTATAGTTCCCTATGTTATAGAGCCATCAGCTGGTGTTGACAGAGGTGTATTAGCAATTTTAAATGAAGCTTATCATGTTGAAAAACTAGAGGGAGGTAAAGAGAGAATAGTTCTTTCTTTTGCTTCACATTTAGCTCCTATTAAGGTTGCAGTAATACCATTAAAGAAAAATAATAAAGAATTAGTTGATACAGCATTTAAACTTAAAAACACACTTCAATCTTTACGACTTGGGAGAGTTGTGGTTGAAAATACTGGAAATATTGGAAAAAATTATAGAAAACATGATGAAATTGGCACACCTTTATGCATTACTGTTGATTTTGATACTCTAGAGAAAGGAACAGTTACAATCAGAAATAGGGATACTATGCTACAAGAACAGATACCTTTAGACAATGTGTCTAGCTATTTTAAAGACTTTTTTCTAACGTGAATAATCAAAAATATATAATTCTTGATAGAGATGGTGTTATAAATATTGATTCTCCAAATTATATAAAATCTGCTGATGAATGGAATGCAATTCCTAAAAGCTTAGAAGCAATTAAAAAATTAACAGAAAATGAATATCAGGTAATCATTATTAGTAATCAGTCTGGTTTAGGTAGAGGTATTATATCTTATAATGATTTCATTCAGATTAATCTTAAAATGCTTAAGCAAATTAATCGAATAGGTGGGTCAGTCTTAGCTATTCTATATTGCCCAAGTCTGCCAACAGATAATTCTATTAATAGAAAACCGGGGGCTGGAATGTTTAGTGAGATAACTGAAAGATTAAATATTTCCCTGAAAGAATGCTATTCCATCGGTGATTCACCAAGAGATATAGAAGCATCATTGTCATCTAAATGTAAACCTTTGGGGCTTAGGACGGGTAATGGCAAAGACATCGAAAATAATTTTAAATATGATATACCAATGTTTAATGATCTCAGCGATGCTGTAGACTATGTTATTAAGAATGACAAAAATAATTAAAACTAGAAGATAAGTATGAAAAATATAGCTTGGCTAGATAATGGTTTGTGGGAATATTACACACAAGAGCTTGACCGAATATTATGCGGAACTGTTGAATCTGATGAGCATAAAGAATTAGTTTCAATATATTCTCACTATTTGCAGGAAGAAAAAATAATACCAATCCAATTGCAGGAATATATTAATTTTTATTTAAAAGAGAATAGTTTAGATTCCTCTTCCAGAGATTTTAATAAACAGGATGAGTATTTTAATCTAATTTTAGTTGTATGTGTGCGCTGGAAAGAGTCCCGCGGAGACAATAGAACTAATGCGATTGGATTAATAGCTAATCTATTTGATGTTAGTGCCGAGTCTATTTTTAAAATATATGATGAGTGTAAAGAGAATGCTGATCAATATATATCAATAATGCCAAACATGAGAGAGATTAGTAATTTTTTAGACACAAGCCAAAGTTAAGTTAATATTTTATTAGGGTGCTGGATTAGGAATATCAGCATGAATATTATTTATTTCTTCAATAATTTCATCGCTCAAGTTTATATCTATGCTTTCAATATTTTCTTTGAGTTGTTCAATTGTTGTAGCGCCAATAATATTACTGGTAACAAAGGGTCTAGTATTAACAAATGCCAGCGCCATTTGGCATAGGCTAATATTATATTTTTTAGCAATAGCTAGATATTTAGATGTGGCCTCATGACATTTTTCATTACTATATCTGGTAAACCATTCACCAAATAATCCAAGCCTTGATTTATTGGGCATTGCATTTAAATATTTTCCAGTTAAGACCCCAAAGCCAAGTGGTGAATAAGCTAGTAAACCAATATTTTCTCGGTAGGATATTTCAGCTAAACCTACTTCATATATTCTATTTAAAAGACTATAAGGATTTTGTATGGTTTGAATCCTAGGTAATGATTTTGATTCTGATAATCTTAAATACTCATGAACACCCCATGGAGTTTCATTTGAGATACCAATATATCTTATTTTCCCAGCCTTGACAGCATCATGGAGCGCAGATAGTGTCTCCTCAATAGCAATACCAATGTCTTCTGACTGCGTGTACCCTAACTTGCCAAAATAATTTGATTTTCTTTCTGGCCAGTGAACCTGATAAAGGTCTATATAATCTGTATTTAGTCTTTTTAAGGAGGTGTCTATCGCCTGAGTTACATGTTCTTTGCTTAAATTTGTTCCACCTCGAATATATTCCATACCAGGACCTGCAACTTTTGTGGCAATTACATATTTTTCCCTATTTAAATTTTTCTTAATCCAAGAACCTATATATTTCTCTGTTAAGCCCTGAGTATCTTCTTTTGGAGGGATTGCATACATTTCTGCTGTGTCAATAAAATTCACGCCATGATCTAGAGCAAAAGTTAATTGTTCGTGAGCATCTTTTTCTGTATTTTGTTCTCCGAAGCTCATTGTCCCAAGACAGATAAGACTGACATTGAGATTTGTATTGCCTAATTTTTTATACTTCATATTCACCTCAAGACAACATCTAATTATTATGATAGTATAAATCAGTTTATTTAAAACATATATTTTATCAAATATAGAGTAGAGGATTACATTATTAATATCAAAACCATGTTATTTAATTTCAGCACATGGCTTCCTGAATCATTGTCTAGTGGAAATTATGTTCTAAGAGATATTATAGCTGGCACAACAATAGCTATGATTATTATTCCTCAGTCAATGGCATATGCTGCCTTAGCTGATGTGCCACCAGTATATGGTTTATATGCTGCTTTGGTCCCAGTTGGTATCGCGGCTTTTTTTGGATCATCTAGATATTTGGCCACCGGTCCTGTTGCAATGGTATGTCTTTTAACATCTGTTGCTGTAACATCTTTGTCGGCAGGTGATGCTTCTTTATATATATTTTATGCCATTATTTTAGCAGTCACAGTTGGAGTATTTCAGGTTACTTTAGCCCTTCTTAGAGCTGGTAAAGTTTTTGATACAATTCCAGAGCATGTATTGCTAGGCTTTACATCTGCTGCGGCATTAATTATATCCACATCTCAGTTAAGCAAAGTTTTTGGAATGCCTAAAATCTCATTAGGACAATTAATTAATCCAGAGTTATTGCTTGCGAGCACTCCAATTAATTTTGAAGCATTAAGCTTGTCAATATTGATTTTATTTTTAATGTATTTGATTAAATATAAGTTCACTAAATTTATGACACTAAGTAACTTGGCTGTATTTTTTGCAGTCTTATTATCTATATCATATTCTTTAGCGCAATCTTATTCAGGACCAATTGTAGGTTATATTCCTCCTGGTTTACCAGATTTTAAAATTCCAGATTTTAATATATTTAATGGGTCAATCCCAATGCTTATAATACATACACTTATAATTGCATTTGTTGGTTTCATGGAAGCTATTGCCATAGCTAAGCAGTTATATTCAAAAAAACCTCCCAAGGATTCAAATGGAGTAGAATTATACAAAAACCCAACTCCAGTTGATTCAAATCAAGAGCTTCTAGGCCAGGGTATTGCAAATATTAGTTCTGGCATAAGCGGAAGTATCCCGGTTTCTGGTTCGTTTTCACGATCAGCAGTTAATGAGGCAAGTGGAGCATACAGTGGACTTTCTTCAATTGTAACAATGACAGTTGTGGGAATAACATTGCTATTTGCAACTCCGCTATTATTTAGCCTACCGCAAGCAACTCTTGGTATTATAGTTATTTTTGCTGTTATCCCTTTAATCAGGATAAAAGAAATGAGTAAGCTGTATTCTGAAAGCAAGAGACTAGGGACCATCACATGGATTACTTTTGCGAGTACTTTAATATTTCCAATGTTATCTATTGAGATTTATGAAGGAGTCACAACACATATTTGGACTGGAATCATTTTTGGGTTCTTGATTCATATTTTATTTTCTAAAAAGCCAACAGTTAACTAATTATTTTTTAATAATTAAATCGAATACAAAGTTTTTTCTTCTTAGCCCTCTTCTTTCATAATTTGTAATAGGTCGTTTTCTTCTATTGGAATTAAATAATATTTTCTGACCAGTAAATTCTTCAAACATATTTTTAGTGTTGTATGCATACATTATATGATCTGTTGCAAAATGTAATAATCCACCTTTCTTTAATTTTTTGAAAAATAAATTTAATGTATATAAGTTTATTATTCTTCTTTTATGATGTTTATTTTTTGGCCAAGGATCTGGAAAAAAAATTAATATTTGGTCAATAGATGAGTCTGGTAATTTTTCATTAACTATTTCTATTGCATCTCCATGAAAGACACACATATTTTCTATTTTATTTTTTTTTATATGCTTTTTTAGATTATTTATGCCCTGCATATATGATTCAATTCCAATATAGTTATTCTTATCACTAGAGGAAAGTTGTTTTGTTGAGGTCCCAGTTCCAAAACCAATATCTACGATATTTAGCTGACCATTTATTAGTAACTCTTTAAGATTATTATGAGATTCTGAATATTTCTCTGTTTTTTGGTCTTGTCTATATCGATGATTGCTATAAAATTTTGGTTTTTCTAAATCATTCGTCATTGCAAATATTATCCTCAATTGGCGATGATGCGCTAGCATATCTTTTCTTTGGAATTCTGCCAGCGCTGAATGCTTCGTATCCCGCTTCCACTGCTTTTCTCATTGCACTAGCCATAAGTATAGGGTTTTTTGCGCATGCTATTGCTGTATTCATTAAGATTCCATCACACCCTAGTTCCATAATAATGCTTGCATCAGATGCTGTTCCTACTCCAGCATCTACTATGATTGGTACATTTGCATTTTCTACAATTGATAAGATATTATATTTATTTTGTAGCCCAAGGCCGCTTCCTATTGGGGAAGCTAACGGCATAACAGAAACACAACCAATGTTTTCTAGTTCCTTGGCTACGAGTGGATCATCAGTTGTATAAACCATAACCTTAAAGTCATCTTTGACTAATATTTCAGCAGCTTTTAATGTCTCTACTATGTTTGGATATAATGTTTTCTCATCTCCTAACACCTCAAGTTTAACGAGCTTTTCTCCATTTAATATCTCTACAGCAATATTACATGTTCTAATTGCATCTGCCGCGGTATAGCATCCTGCTGTATTTGGTAAAATAGTATATTTTTCAGGATCTATGAATTCCAAAAGGTTTGGACTATCTTGTTTTTGTCCTAAATTCATCCTTCTAATTGCGACAGTAACCATTTCTGCACCGCTTGCTTCTACAGCTAACTTTGTCTCTTTAAAGTCCTTATATTTTCCAGTCCCAACTATTAACCTTGAGTTATATGTTTTATTATTAATAATAAATTTATTCAATTTTTAGCCACCACCCACAGCATTAATAACTTCAACGATATCATTTTCTTTTAGCAGATATCTTGCATATTCTGATTTTGGTATAATTATCTCATTGACTTCTATTGCCATATATTTTTTAGATACAGAAAGCTCCAATAATAAGTCTTCGAGATTTATTTCGCCATCAAACACTAGTAATTTTTGATTAACAATTATTTTCATATTTAACTAATATAATGCTCTTTAACATGATAAGCAATTATCTAATGAAAGAGGACATGAAGGTTATTAGGTAAAAAAATAAACCATATCTTATTTTAGTCGATTAATATATGTTAAAATCTACATCATTATATTAAAAAACACTGATTTGTATATGAGCTTAAAAACACAGTTAAAAAATACGGCTATAGATTTTAATAATTACGCAAAAAAGTTTTTATTTTCAAAAAAAGATAATACTGCTTTATGGAATGCCATGAATTATGGAGTAGTTAATGGCGGCAAAAGAATAAGACCTTTCTTAATCATAGAATTATCAAAAATTTTAAAAATAAAAAAAACAAATTATATGAGATTAGCTCTTGCTGCAGAGTTTGTGCATGCATATTCATTAATCCATGATGACCTACCAGGAATGGATAATGATGATCTCAGGAGAGGGAAGCCAACTACGCATAAAAAATTTGGAGAGGCTGTTGCGATACTAGCGGGGAACAGTCTTTTAACGCTTGCTTTTGAAGTACTGTCAGATTCTAAAACTCATATCAATTCTAGCATTAGACTGAGACTGATAAATAATCTCGCCAAAATGTCTGGACAAAATGGTCTTGCAGGAGGTCAGTCACTAGACCTGCTTTATGAGAAAAAAAATGTATCTGTGAGAGAAATTATAATGATGCATGATCTAAAAACAGCAAAGCTCTTTGAATTTTGTATGTTATCACCATTAATATTATCTGGTACAAATACTCTGGTAAAAGAAAGGGAATATCGGAAATATGGGAAAAATTTTGGTTTAATATTTCAGGCAACAGATGATCTCTTAGACCATGAAGGTAAAAAATATATTACTGGCAAAAAAACACAAAAAGATCTCAAAAAAAATAAAGGAAGCATTATGAAATATAAGACTTCTAAAGAGGTTAAGGCATATTGTAAAAATTTAGCAGATAGTGCTACCATTAAAACAAAAGCTTTCAGAAGTCCTGAAAATATTTTTAATAAATTAATTTATAATATAATAAATAGAGTAAGCTGATAATGGCAAAAATAATCTTTTACTCTTTCTTGTTGTTATTAACTTCTTGCGCATCAATGCAACCAAAAGAATTCGCGCTAAAAATTAATTTAATAACGCTCAATGTTGAAAAAAAACCTATTGATGCAGTATGCAGTCTGTATTCGTCCTCTTCTAAGCTTGATGTCTTATCTCCAAAAAAAATAACATTCAATACTGAGTGCTCATCAATTAATGTTGTTTGCAAGGCAGGAGACTTATATGGTAGTCATGGTGTTATTAAGGAAACCAATAATAGCCCAACGGAGAATATGATTATTACTAGTGGAATAGGATATTTATTTGATCGGGCTGTTGATGCTATTACCCCAATGGGTGCACTTATAAATTTGATGAGTAATGAGCAAGCTAGTTGTGATTTAAATAGAGAGATTACAGTTGTTTTAGAATAAAAAAATCGTTATCTTATAATTATGATTATTTTAGGTTTAATTGGATTTTTATTTTTTGGTGCTGTTGGATATTTCGCATATACTTTTGCTCAATGCCTATGTGTATTTTCTCGATTAGATAAACTTATTAATAAGAAAATCGTCGGAGTTTTGTCTGTGTCTGTATACTTTTATTACGTGTACATAAATCAAGATGTAATTATCAAGGCTTTTATGAAACCAATTAATGATATGGCTGCTATCTCATAATAGTAACTGTTTGAACTGGTGGGTCGACATATATTACGCATAAGCCTGAGCCCAGTACTGCAATCAGAGTATCTGCAACATTAAACTTGATTAAAATCTTTGGTGAATCTGTTGCTTTAGGTGTATATGGTACAGCTAATGCAACTGTGAAAGTAAAAGTAGAGGCACCATCAGTTTTGGCAATTCCATTAGCCGTATATGTTGACCTTAGGTCACTATAATCTCCGCCACCATTTGCATTAGGCACCATCCATGCCATATCAGCCAAAGTCCCATCAGCAGCAGTTTTAGCGGTAGCAGTTGCTGAAGCAGCAGTATTGGATGGAGATGCAACTGTGTTACAAGTGGTACCACTCACATCAACAGTTCCTTGGACTTGGAATGTGGAATTAATAGTGGACCTTGCATGTGTATATGTTCTACCCAGTGTAATAGTAAAATCATTCAAGTATGTGCCAACATCTGTTCCAACAGATTTTGAAGCAATATCAAATTGTTTTGTAGCACTGCCTAATACCACAGGATCACTACAGTCTGATGATGAGCATAATTCAAATTTAGTCACAGTTGTTTTATAAGCAGTTGGTGTCGCTGTAGCCGCATAAAGAAGATTTGAACTTATTAACAAGATTATTAGAAATACAGTTTTAAAATTTTTCATTATGTACCTCTACCTATTACTGCTGCACCATTAACTCCTTTAACTACATTGTTTTCTCTTCTTACTTTCTCATAGAATCTGTCAGCTACTGACTTATATGAGTAGGCTTGAGGTGTCATAAAAACAAAACTTCTATTTGTAGTTTCATTACTACAACAAACTACATAGGTGAATTTTATAAACTCTTTATCATTCGACATTGTATTATCATCATGTATTCCAGCCTCTATAGTAAATCTGCCTGTTGGCTGTAGGTGTAAACTTAACACCTCACCATGTTTAATATCATAAATGCTAGAGTCCCATTTATACCCTTTGTAATACACTTTAGCCCAAGGCATATATGGCATATAAATACCCACTTCTAAATCATACCCATCAGCTGCTTCTTCTGTAACACTATCAACTACTTTTTTATCAGATAATGCGCGGTACAAGTTAAAATTAACATCATAGACGCTTGATTTTAATTCAATTCCAAAACCTACTCTAGAATGGTTCGAATTTATTTCATGATCATAGAATGCATTGTATCCATACATTAGCGTTTGGTTTGCATTTAATTTTCTCCAGACGAGACCAAGATTTAACACTTCAGTTGAATCAAAGCTTGAAAAAGAAAATTGTGATAAATATTTTTCGTTACTACTACCAGCTAATTCAGTCATACCAAGAATTCGGTAGTCAGTCTTAGAATAATTTCTTATACGTGTTTCAACTTCAATTAATCTTAAATTTGATATATTTTGTTTAGCCCAGGATTCTATAGTTGTATCAATATAGCCTGTGACACTATTTATTGCCTCACCCGTATAAGCTGTTGGTGAAATCAAGCATGCCAATAATAGACACTTACAATATTTCATTATAACCACCCCTATTTTTAACGTAGCACGACAATAGCTTATACTTCAAGGGCAAGAAGTCTCTTTTTATGTATTAATCCACCAAAGCTCGAAAAACCAGAACCATTAATCTCTTTAGAGATAACACGATGGCAGGGAATTATCAGTAAACATTTATTAGCACCACATGCATTACCTACCGCCCTGGGTGAACTTTGGATTTTCTCTGCTATAGATGAATAGTAAACAGATTGCCCATAGGGTATTTTTTGTAATTCTTTCCAAACTTTTTTTTGGTATAAGGTACCACTGGGGTCTAGCTTCAAAGTAAATATTTTTCTTTTACCCTCAATATATTCTACTACTTGTTTTTTAGCATTTATTAAGTGGAGATTATCAGATAGCTTAATTTTTCTTTTAGTAAAACAAATTTGTATTACTGATTTATCTTCTACTTGAATCAGTACATTTGCCAGTTTAGTTTTAAATATACATTCATCCATTATATGATTTTTAGAAAACTTAAGACCCAAAACCCTACAACCGATACCATAAAACCTATAACCAATATATTGATCAGAAAGGTTGCTATCCTAAAATCAAGCGTATCTTTTTTATTATTCGCATTAATAAACTCGCCTTTGATCCATGTTCCAGAATATGTTTTACCATCACTATATATCCATTGCCCATCACCATAGGGTTTTCCTAACTTGTATTCACCTTTATATATTTTTCCATTAGGGAAGGTATTGACTCCAAGACCATGAGGCACATCATTTTCCCATCCTCCATCATATATACGTTTGCTGCGGGTTTCTAATATTCCATGACCATGTTTCTTACCATCAAGGAAGCCACCTGTATACACATCACCGTTTTCAAATGTTTGCACACCCGACATTTTTTCACTATCTTTATATTCTATAGACATAGGGCTTGTAACTAGGGGTTTATTAGAGAATTTATCTGTAGACATTAATTTCATAATTAATCATAGCATAGCTAAAGATGTAAAGGTCTTTATAGCGCATACCCTATGGCTCATATATTTAAAACAGGTATAACCAAAATATAGATTTATGCCTTATATTTATTAGGATGCTGATAAATATAATTAGCTAAATGTATAATTAAGCTTTCTTAATTTGAGCTAAAACTGTATAAAAGATAGGTCCATCACCCATATCAGTTACATCTTG